>UMEG01043276.1_pt1 | contig 10232 bp, 9 predicted proteins | sample 1964691 | NCBI WGS metagenome assembly UMEG01 (sample SAMEA4836014, study PRJEB28245) | human gut metagenome | biome: gut microbiome; material: fecal sample | place: Denmark | collected 2008 | reverse complement strand
ATGCCGGTGGGGTTTGTGGAGAAGATGAAATAACATCAACAAACTATGAATACCAAAATCTGAATTTACAAAAAAGATATCATCATTTATACAAAGTCATTCAATAAGACAGGAATACACAACCACAAAAATTATATCTGAATTTAATTATAGGAACTAGACTAAAGTTAATAGATTCTTATACTACAAGAAAATTTTCCAAAAATATTCCGAAGCCTTCTAATATAAAATCAACATTAGAAATAACATATATTTTAGCAAAATGCAAGACAATCGCACTTTATATGAAAAAAAAGTCCAAGACAGGAGTCAATTACGTTATTTTATTGGGCTTATAGTTCGCTGGAAACAAAATTTCAAATATGCACGTGCACGAAGAATTGCACGCAAACGTGGAGCTATAATCGGAGAAGGTGTCATTATGCCTATATCTTTAGCAAAGAAAGTAAATAAAAACGTTACAATAGGAAATCACGTATCCATACATTCTGACAATTTTTCTTCTTTCAGATTCCCCATCAAAATTGGGAATAATGTTATTATTGGGAATAATGTAAAATTTGTAATGGGATCACATAATATTGATTCTCCTGAATGGGAAAATTGTAGGCACAATTCAGGGCTAATTATTGAAGATTATGTTTGGCTTTGTCCAGACTCTGTTATATTACCTTCTTGTACTTTAATAGCATATGGTACTGTAGTGGGTGCTAATGCTGTTGTAGCTAAAAATACGACAGAGATGTCTGTTGTAGGTGGTAATCCTGCAAAAGAAATTAAAAAAAGGTCATGTATACATTCCAATCTCATAGTAGAAGCATTATTAGGAGGTGATTATTATATCTATAAACAAACGAGAAAAAACATTACTTCAAAAAAAAATGCCTAAAAGCTTCAATAAAAATCGAATTGTAAAAAATTCGATTTTACTCTATCTACGAATGTTATTTACCATGTGGTTAAACCTGTATACCACAAGGTTAGTTCTAAACAATCTAGGTATAGAAGATATGGGGGTATACGGAGTAGTAGGTAGCATAGTAAGTATGTTTACTATATTTACAAGTGGAATAACTAGTGCCGTACAACGTTTTCTTACATATGAACTAGGAAGCCAAAAAGGTAATATGAACAATGTTTTCTGTTCATCTTTAAATGTTATCTTCATTTTATCATTTTGTGTACTGCTTTTACTGGAAATTATAGGGGTATGGATACTTTATCATAAAATAAATATTCCTGCCCCAAGTATGCAAGCTGCATTTTGGGTTTTTCAGCTATCAACATTAACTTGTATCATAAATATGATTAGTATCCCTTACAATGCTTTAATCATAGCACATGAAAAAATGGATGCTTTTGCTTTTATTTCCATTTTACAAGTTATATTAAATTGCAGTGCAGCATATTGCCTTTCATTTATTTCAGAAGAAAAGTTATTAATGTACGGCATTATGATGGCAGGTATTAGTATTTTAATAAGAATCATCTATCAGCTATATTGTCATTCTCATTTTAAAGAAACACATTATCGCTGGAAAATAGATCCAGAACTATTAAAATCAATTAGTAAATTTGCGGGTATATCAACCTCGTCCAGTATATTGCAAATGATTTCCACTCAAGGGATTACTTTTGTTATTAATTGGACTTTCGGAGTTACGATTAATGCCGTATATGTCATAGCTTTACAGCTTAAGAATTCAATATTGTCCTTTGCTCTTAATTTATTAAAAGCGATTTCTCCACAAATAACAAAAACATATGCCAGTGGAGAAATGGAAGCTCATAAAAAATTAATTTACACAGGTAGCAAAATGGAAGTTTTTTTAATTTATTTTATTATGATACCTTTCCTGTTTCGTACAGAATACATCATGAAACTTTGGCTAGGAGAAGTTCCAGAATATACAGTAGCATTTGCCCAATGTATAGTATTTATTAGCTTGACTTATGCAGCTTTTGAACCTATAAGAGCAGCAGTCCTAGCAACTAATAAAATTGCTAAATTCATGATTATTCCAGACAGCTTTTATATACTAGTATTACCTATTAGTTATTTTATTTGCAAAATAACAGAAAATCCTATTTATATGATTATATGCATCATTTCTTTTGACATACTGACTTGTTGTTTACGTACTTACTTAGCATCAAAAGTTTGCATAATCAAGATAAAAGAAATGTTATTCTCAATATTCCTTCCTTGTCTATTTGTAGCTAGTTTATCTTGCATTTGTTGTTACATATTGTCTCTTATAACTCCATACACGATTAGCGGTTTCTGTATACTTTTAATTAGCAACAGTTTTATTTTAATATGTGCCATTTATTCACTTGGATTATCATCAAAAGAAAAATATGTTATCAATAAATATATAAAACAACTAATTCATATTCAAAGAATGTAAAAATGATATGTGTTTTATCTATAATAGCACTTGTTCAGTTTCTTTAAAAGAATGCATAAGTTACAATTTTCATAAAAATCGTTTGTAATAACAAAGGAAACGGAACTGCATACATGATAGATAGACAGTTCTAACAATTATAAAAATTCTATTAATATAACACTCTAGAAAATCAAATATACCAAAACATCTATTACTCTACACAAAAATTATCTTTATTGAATAAATCTACTTTCCACGAAATAAGGATTCCATTTGTATAGAGTATCAAAAAGAAATATTGGAGAATTTCTTTTGTCCCCGACTAATTACTTCAAAAAAATTGTTTATACTGGTAACATTATAAAGTTGAAACAAGATGGGAGCCATCATATTCTGATATCATAGAATGCCAACGATTATTCTACAAATCAATTTATTTGTATTTCAATTAAAGATAAAAAACATTAGACAAATTTATATAGATAATTCTTATCCAAATTGACAGATGTTTAATCTTTTGATAAAAATTATTTCAAATCTTATTAAAAGACAAAAAAAAGATACCAAATTTGGAAAACATAGATGGCTTCACATAGCAACTGATACAATAGAATCATTTAAATTATTAAACATACAGCTAAAATATCAATCAAATTTCAATAAATACTAATTTCATGTTTATTTACATATAAAAATAGCCACAGTTTTCACAATAAATTAAATAAGTATAATTGATTAATATGAAAATTAATATAGCATCAACTCATAGATTTCACCTCTTAGATTTAGCTAGAGAGTTAGAAAGACAAGGACATGATGTAAAATTTTACTCTTATGTACCCACCCAAAGATGTACTCAATTTGGACTTAATAAAAAAAGCTGCCACTCCTTTACATGGATTGCATTACCTTTTCTCCTATTAGAAAGAATATTGCCACAATATATTAAAATTAATAGGTGGAGAAATATTGTGATTGATTATTATATAAGCCTATTTATGAGACCGTGTGATATTTATATCTCTTTAGGATCTGTATATAAACAATCCATCATAAAGGCAAAAAAGAAGTATAAGGCAATTACGATATTAGAATGGGGAAGTAAACACATTATTGAACAACTTACAATGTTCAACAAACTCAATGTTTATCCCCAATATAATCTTAAACGTGAATTAGAAGAATACAAACTAGTTGATTATATTTCAATTGCAACAGACCATGTAAAGCAAAGTTTTTTAAAACATAACATTCCAGAATCAAAATTATTAGTGAATCCATATGGAGTCGATTTAACCCAATTTTATCCAACTAAACTTAATAATAATTTTGATATTATCATGGTTGGAGGTTGGCGTAAAGAAAAAGGTTGTGATTTATTAATTGAAACATGTAGAAAATACAATTTCAGTCTTCTTCATGTTGGTTCATTAGTTAATATGGAATTTCCTCAAGACACTAACATGAAACATTATGACGCTGTAAATCAATGTGAACTTATAAAATATTATGCTCAAGCAAAAGTTTTTGTACTACCTTCTCGTGCTGAAGGATTAGCAATGGTACAAGTACAAGCTTTAGCATGTGGACTACCAATAGTCTGTTCTAAAGAAACAGGAGGCAGAGATTTAAGAGATTTACTTACTGAAAAGAAATGGATTATAGAAATGAAAGAATTAACGATTCATGAATTAGGAGTATGTATAACAGAAGCCATAAAATTGAGTGAAACTCAGCAAGGAATACGTAATTATGTACATGATGATATTAATAAATTTACATGGGAAGCTTATGGTAAAAGATATAATGATTTTCTAAAACAACACTACTATGAGATATAATTCTATAGACGCTATGCGATTAATTGCAGCTATACTAGTTGTTAGTCTACATATTCCTTTTCCTTCAATAGTAGGAAAAATGATTCCAGACATTGCTAGGATATCTGTTCCCTTTTTTCTCATATGTTCAGCCTTTTTTCTTTACTCAACTTCTCTTGAAGCCTTCAAAAGCAATAGCTTAAAGTTGGTAAAAAAGGCCACAAGCTTATTATTCACAAGTACCCTCATCTATTTTTGTATCGATTTAATCATTTGGCGTAATTGGGACAGAATTATACAGCAACTTACTTTGTTTTCCTCTTTGGATTTTTGGTTCTTTAACAGTGTCCCATTTATTCCTGTTGGCTGGTATTTAATGGCATTTATATATTCCATATTAATTATAAGATTCCTATATAAATTTATACCATTTCCTTCCTTTTTTTGGTACTTGACAATGGTAATAGGTTTCTGTTGGTGGTTTATTACAGGAACATATCAAAGTTTCTTTTTTGATATTCCCATGCCACTGAAATACAACACATGTTGGATTGTTTGTTATCCTTTTCTCATTATTGGAATGTTAATTGCTCATTTTTTTAAATATGAAAAAATACCAAGTATATTGTCTAATAAAGTGCTAATTTTATGCATTATATTCTTTTCTTCCTCATCCATTGCCGCTCATTTTATAATCAAAAATATAACAGGAAGTCCTGTCAATGGAACAGGATACATTAGTACGATTTTTCTAGTAGTAGCTCTATTCATTCTATTACTGAAACATATCAACAATGGAAAAAGACTTGCATATTTGGGAAAAAATTATTCCATGTATATATACATCTATCATGTTGCGGCTAATTACTTATTGTGTGCTTTATTCGGAGTTCAATTCACTTTTCCTTATAATGGTTTCATAAACTTACCATTTGATTATACAATCATTATTAATCCTCTGATTATCTCTATATTTGCCGCTATTATACCTGCCTATATCCACAAAATAATATCTAGACTAATTCTAAGAAAAAATAATAAATAACAAAATATTCCCTAGCTTATTAAAATGAAAAAACAAGACTTTATCATACGAGTACTAAAACAGTCCTACAGAAAGCTCACACAGAAACGATTCTTGCCTCCTCTATGTGATTGTGATCGGCAATCATCAAACGACAAGATATATAATTTATTAGCATCAAAGAAACCTTGCATGATTGCCCGATTTGGAACAACAGAATTGACCTGTTTAACTAATTATGTGGCTGTCCACAGCAATCATAGCTATTGGAAAAAATATATAAACTATATAACAGACTATTGTGGTACACCTTGGTGGAATGAAGAACACTTCCTTACAATGAGTCTTTGGAGCGGAATATTTCCTCCATGTCAAGATACTGCTGAAAAATTTTCAGAAATTTATATGGAAGATATTCCTTTAATTGACTTATTAGCTTGCCACCAATATACAGAGAAATATATGCCACTAAGAAATAATATTGAACGAGTGCAACTAGAAATGCTTTATCCTTTCTTTGTAGAACGCCCTTGGACTCGCTATTTAAAAGGAAAAAAAGTGTTGGTAATACATCCCTTTGAAGCGTCAATCCGATATCAATATGAAAAACGAGAAAAATTATTTGAAGATCCTAATATATTACCTAATTTCGAATTAATAATCTTAAAAGCCGTACAAACCGTAGCAAATACCAAATCACAATTTAAAGATTGGTTTGAAGCTCTAGATTGGATGAAAGAACAAATAAATAATATAGAATTTGATATAGCTATTATTGGTTGCGGAGCTTATGGACTTCCTTTAGCAGCCCATGTCAAACGATTGGGAAAACAAGCCATTCATATGGCAGGAGGAACACAATTATTATTTGGCATATTAGGTAACCGTTGGGTTAAAGAATATCCTACAAAAGGAATTTGGCATTATCGGGATAAAGAAATAAATCTAAACTATACTTCTTTATTTAATGAGAATTGGATCTATCCTTTAGACTGTGATACCATTAAAGATGCTTATTCTGTAGAAAATGCTTGTTATTGGAAATAAAATATATGTTTGAAAGATATCTTCATTTTTCTATTATAGCTGTTATGTTACCAGCTGTTTATACAGGTTTTTTCCCCGGAAAAATAGTTGTGATAAACGCATTTTGCATGATTATTTATTTAATCTTCATTTGGTATTTTAGAAGTAGAATAAGTACAAGAGGTTTTGACTGCAAATATATAATATTATTCTATTTTGCATATACAATCTTTGAATATATACGTGGTTTCTTCAATATAGATGGATGGAGAGACTATGTTTATCTATACAATGGACTGTTTCATCTCATTATTTTTCCATTTTGGATATTATTAGCAAGGCCCCAATATATTATGGTTTTATGGAAATCATTCATGACAATTGGAATTATTATGAGCATTATTCTTGCTCTTTTCCCTCCAACTCATGGGATGCATACAATGGCACACAATATGTTATGGCTTAATGTATTTATTTTTATGTACCCATATATAAAACGAAAATATTACATTCTTATTCTAGTAGCAGCACTTTTCATCATAACATTTGACTTAAATAGACGAAGCATTATGTTAGGGTATTTAATACCAACAATGATATTATTAGGATATCTATTCTTGCAAAAATATATATTCCAAAAAATATTTTATTATCTTGGAGTTTTATTACCATTAATTTGCCTACTATTATTTTATACAAAAACATTCAACATATTTCAATATTTAGAGGAAAGTAATAAAGAAGTCGTTCTACAAAAAGATGGAGGGCGTCCTGTCTTTACAGACTCTCGTACTGGAATTTACGAAGATGTAACACGTGATGTCCTAAAAGCCAAAGAATGGTGGAAACCATATATAGGGTTAGGTGGCAATGGAAAAACTAAAGTCGAAGCAAACGGAGCTAGTTCGTTTGGCTTTGAAGGGTTACGCTCCACACAAGAAAGTGGCATGTTGAACTTTATTCAGCATGGTGGATTGTTAGGATTAATAGCTTATGGCTTACTAATAACGGTATCTGCCTATTTATCCATGTTCAAATCACGCAATGATTTCATGCGAATGTTAGGACTATTTTTAGTTTTTAAATTCGCATATTCTTTTATTGAAGATGAATTAGATTTTTCAGGACACGTTATAGCACAATTCTTGTGGATAGGGATGGGTTATAACAAATCATTTAGAAATATGACTGACAATAAAATGAAGCTTTACATAAGACGTGGACTTAATGTCTTTCCAATATTTAAAACACTCACAGGAAAACGTATTATAAGAATAAAAAAAATAAAGAATGAACATTATCACTAAAATCCTTCAGCACAACTGGCTTGCTATATTTTACTTCAACTTCAAGATGTTACCATTCAAACAAGCCATAAAGTTACCTTTTGATTTTTATCATCGTATACGTTTCGAAAATTTATCTGGAAAAATAATTATCAACTCACCTCATATCTACAGAGCTATGATAAAAATAGGTGGAAGAGGAAGCGAGATGTTTCCTCACGCACCTGCTATTATTGATATCAAAGGTACATTACTTCTTAACGGTATTACTGAAATAGGTAACGGATGCCTACTACGTATAGAAGAAAACGGTAAACTAGCTTTTGGTAACAAAGTCCGTATAGGTGCTTTCAGTAAAATAATATGTGAAAACTCAATTACTTTTGGTAATGAAATAGGTATCAGTTGGGAAAGTCAAATATTTGATACTAATTTTCACTATATAAAAGAGGTAAATACTGAAAAAATATTCCCCAAAACAGCACCAATCATTATTGGCTCTTATAATTGGTTCGGAAACAGAGTAAATATCATGAAAGGTACTATTACTCCCAACAATACAATAATAGCATCAAATAGTCTATTAAATAAAAATTATATTGAAACACCACCTTATTCAGTATTAGCTGGCACACCTGCCAAACTGGTGAAAAGTGGTGTAAAAAGAATATTTGAATAAGATAACTTATGAAAATAGCAGCATTACTGACTTGTTTTAATCGTAAGGAGAAAACAATATTATGTCTTCGTTCTCTTTTCCACATATTACCGACATGTAATGTTTATCTCGTTGATGATTCATCCACAGATGGTACAAGCGAAGCCGTACAAGAATCATTTCCTAACGTCCACATTATAAAAGGAACAGGAAATCTTTTTTGGAGCAGAGGAATGTATACAGCATGGAAAGAAGCTATAAAAGAAAAATATGATTATTATCTATGGCTAAATGACGATATAGAATTATATCCTTTCTTTTTTCAAGAACTAATAGAATGCCAATCCCTTAATGACCCAAACTGTATCATTTCTGGGCTTGTTGAAGATTTCGATAAAAATAAAATTTTATATGGCGGTAGTGATTCACAAAAAAAGCTGATCCAACCTAATAAGCAACCGCAAGAAATAAAATTCATGAATGGCAATGTCGTTTTAGTTCCTAAATCTGTTGTGGATAAAATTGGAATTATAGACCCTGTATATCATCATGATTTGGGTGATGTAGATTATGGATTAAAAGCCCAAGAAAATGGGATTAAGGTATATACAACAAGAATACCTATTGCATCAGGATATAGTAACAATTTTTGCAGAGTAAGAAAAGGGGGAGTAACATTAAAAGAACGCTTTAAAAGGCTCTATTCGCCCCTTGGTTCTAATCCCAATATTAATTTTTACTTTAGAAAAAAACATTTTGGAACAACTAAAGCAATCATTTTTATTATATACATATTTGTTTTAAATATTTTACCAGACAAAATTGTATATTTTTTTGGGGGAGATATATACAAAGACAAATAAGTTTTTTTACACCTGTTTTTTGAAAAAAAGTTCATTGAAAATATACAAGAAAAGCAAATAATAAAAACATGAAAATACTACATTACATTCCCAGTATTGATCGTACTTCTGGTGGTGTCGGTGCATATATGCAATTACTCACAGCTGAACTAGGAAAGTTCGTAGAACTACATGTTGTAACACATAAAGAAACAAATCCTTTAGAATTAACAAATTGCAATGTTCATTTTATAGGTGGCAATAATCCATTCCTTCTAAAAGAAAAAAAGAATTTTACATTTCTGCTCAATGAGATAAAACCTGATGTATTCCACTCTAATTGTTGCTGGTTACCAATGTCAGCATATACAGCAATGTGGGCAAAAGATGCTGGTTATCATGTAGTGTACACCCCACATGGAATGCTTGAACCATGGATAATGAAACGCCATTATTGGACAAAAAAACTACCTGCATTATTGTTATTTCAGAAACGAGGAATACAAATAGCGAATGTCATACACGCTACGGCAGAAAGCGAGAAAAAAAATCTAATTCAATTAGGATGGAATAAAAATATAAAAGTAATCCCTAATTGTGTAGAAATTGATAAAATCATAATGAAAGAATCTTGGACAAAACGCAAAAACGTTCTATTTCTTTCACGCATACACATAAAAAAAGGTATCAACTTCTTGATAGAAGCTACAGCGAATTTAAAAACGGAACTACAAGGATATACAATCAACATTGCAGGAGAAGGTGAAGAAAGCTATATCAATGAATTAAAGCAATTAGCCTCTAAATTAGGTGTTGAAAATTTAATTCATTTCATAGGAGGTGTATACGGTGATAAAAAGTGGGAACTTTTTAAAAAAGCCGACCTGTTTATTCTACCTACACATAGTGAAAACTTTGGTATAGTGGTAGCTGAAGCACTTGCATGTGGTACACCTGTCATAACTACCCAAGGAACTCCATGGCAAGAGCTGGAAAGTTATCATTGCGGATGGTGGACAGAAATAGGAACCGAAGCTACTACTAAAGCTCTCAAAGAGTTTCTGCAATGTACAGAAACACAACTGGAGCAAATGGGGAAAAATGGAAGAAAATTAATAGAAGAAAAATACTCATCACAAAAAATGGCAGCAGATATGGTTGAACTATATAAAAAAGTTTGTCT
>UMEG01009096.1_pt1 | contig 10239 bp, 10 predicted proteins | sample 1964691 | NCBI WGS metagenome assembly UMEG01 (sample SAMEA4836014, study PRJEB28245) | human gut metagenome | biome: gut microbiome; material: fecal sample | place: Denmark | collected 2008 | reverse complement strand
TGCTTGCCTTTGCTGTATTGAAGAAAAGAGGACACATTGAAAAATAAAAAAATATATATTGCAATTATAGCGGCACTTATTGTTGCAATCGGAGCGCTAAGCGCAGTATTAATCTACAATAACATAAACTCTCAACCTGCCGCACCCACACAGGGTGTGGTAGGGGAGATACGCACTGATTGGGATACAGGCATAGACGAAAACTCAAAAGGCAGTGACAATACCAAAAAAACAGGCGTGCAGATACCCGGCTACAGCACTGCTGAAATGAATGCGGGCGATACCTCTCTGCACATCAGTATCGGTAATCCAAAGTCAAACACCTGCGGCTTATACGCAACGCTAAGGCTTTCCGACGGAACTGTGCTTTATAAATCGGATTTGCTTGAACCCGGCAGCGGTCTTACAGATGTACCGCTTTCAAAGTCGCTTGAGAAAGGCGAGTATCAAGCAATGGTTTTGTATGAATGTGTAACTCTTGACGATTCGCATCAAAAACTCAATTCGGCGGAATCGGAGTTCACACTCAAAGTAAAGTAAAATACCGATAAATTCGGTAAAAAATAAAGAAAGAAGTGTTTATATGAAAAAAGTAAAATTTATATCGGCAATTATGGCGGCTATGCTCGCCGCAACAGGCGTGGTTTCCGTATCGGCGGCAACCCTTACAAACGAAAATCCCGATTCTTCCACAGAAGTTACCGCAAGAATTGAGGGTACACAACCGGGAGATGTAAGCTATGTTATTACAATCCCCGATATGGTTGATTTCGGCACTCTTACACAGCCGCAGACAGATACACAGAGCAACAAGTATCTTAACTTTGATGTGACTGCAACAGAGCTTAAACTTAACGATAACAACTTTGTATCTGTTTATATTAACGGTCAGGACATTGACGATAAGTTCTACATTACACAGAAAGACGCAACCAACCCGTTCAAAATTAAGTATGATATTTATTCGGAAAAAGTAAATGACGATAATGTTGCCGACAAAATCGCTATCAATGACGCAGGTGCTCCGGGTGCAAACGGTTTCCACTTTACAACATTCAGCGCCGATTCACAGGGTCAGGTTCAGGAGGGTACACTTGTACTTAATCAGCAGGCACTCTACGGACAAGACCTTGACGCTATTGCAGGCAATTACAGCGGTACAATGACATTCCACAGCTCAATTGTAACAATATGATTATGAAATGACTGATTTTAAAAAATTGCTTAGCGCAATTGCGGTTTGTACGGTGATTGCCGCAGTCTTTATAACGGCTACCGTTTCGGTAACGGCAAGGGATGAGGGCAGTACGCAGATTACGGCTAACATTTTATCGCCGACAACTCAACCGTATTCCGCAGTCCCGACCGTACCTGTACAGGATAACACGAGTGTGGTAACGGGAACACAAACATATTTGCTGATAGCCTTGCTGTTGTGCATTGCATTGCTTGCATTTGTTATATTATTATTTTTTATTCACAATAAACATATGAGGTGACTATGAAGGTATTTAATTGTATTTTGGGTATTTTGACTGTTCTTGCGTCAATTTATTGCATATTTTATCCCGGACTTACATTTCTTAACGTCGGTTGGATTGTAACGATAATTCTCGGATTATGGGGAATTTCCTCAATTGTTTCGTATGCAGCTTCACGCAACGACGGTAATAATAAAGAAAAAGCTTTAATGGGAACTTTAGGCCTTATAGCAGGCATAGCTGCGGCGGTTGTGTCTGCGCTCGCAATGTTTATGCCCGGCATAAGAGTGATGTTTGATATATTAATCCTTGCGATTTTTGCGGGATGGCTTATTGTAGACGGAATCTCCTCTATAGCAACATCATTCAAGGTTAAAAAATCAGGTTCAAGTGTATGGGTACTTCCGCTTATATGCGGAGTGCTCGTACTGCTTGCAGGCATATACGGAATATTTAATCTTATATTCACAGCGCAAACACTCGGACTGTTTATGGGCATTTTGCTTATGACATACGGTATAAGACTGATTCTTTCGGCATTTAAAAATTAATTTGCTATCCACTCATTTCCCTTATATAAAACAACAGCCTCTCGGTGTTTTTACATCAAGAGGCTGTTGTGCTTTTTATATTTGGTTCTGGAGTAAATGTTGGAGTAATATCGGTGAATTATATTTTAGCAGATTGCTTTATCAATCAATTACGCTTTTTCTTTACCCTTATTTGCAAATCTTTTTGACGGTCTGTAGATAATCAACGCTATAAATATCAGCACTGCCGTTGTAGCTAAGCTGACAGGGTAAGCGGTCATTATCGTTACAAAAGTTCTGTTTGCGGGGAATACGGTATTTATCCATATTATTCGCAGCACGCATACGCCTACGGTAGTGAGAATTGCAGGAACAAGCGAAAATCCGAATCCTCTTAAGTATCCCGACATTACCTCATACAGCATTGAGAATATGTAAGCTATAAAAATAATTACAAGTCTTGTATAGCCTATTTCTATTACTTCGGGGTTGTTGTTGAATATTGACAGCAAAAATTTTCCTGTTATAAGCACTATAAGTATTGCCGTTCCCGATGCGATTGCGTCTTCGATAAGACAAAGAAAAAGAGTTTTTTTACAACGGTCAAGCTTATTTGCGCCAAAGTTTTGTCCGACAAATGTTGTGCAAGCCTGACTAAACGAGTTCATTACATTGTAAGCGATAATCTCTATGTTGAATGCCGCACTTGACGCCGCAATTACAACAGTGCCGAGGCTGTTAATCGCACCCTGAATTACAATATTCGCAACCGCAAACACCGCACTCTGTATTCCTGCGGGAAGTCCTATCTGCATAATTTTCGCAAAGACTTTTCCGTCTATTCTCAGCTTTTTAAATTCTACTTTTATGTATTTGTCGCTTTTTATGAGCTTTATATAAAGAATACCTGCGCTCACAACATTTGCAAGCACTGTTGCGGTTGCTACTCCGTTTACCGACATTTTAAGTACGATTACGAAGAACAGATTAAGCAGTACATTCAAAATTCCCGACAGCGTAAGCGCAATAAGCGGCATTTTGGTTTCGCCTATACTTCTGAAAATCGCCGCCTCAAAGTTGTACAGCAGTATGACAGGCATTCCGAGAAAATATATTCTCAAGTACAACAGTGCAAGCTCAAGCACATCATCGGGTACATTCAGCACCGTAAGCAACGGCTCGGCTATAAGTTCGCCGATTATCGCAACCAATACACCGCCGATTACCGACACTACCATAGAAGTGTGCACCGCCTTTTGTACGGTCTGCCTGTCATCTCGTCCTATGGCATTTGCTATTACAACATTTGCGCCAAGCGCTATGCCGATAAATAAGTTCAGTATCAGACCGATAATCGGGCTGTTTGCGCCGACTGCCGCTACCGCTGCGGTTTTGTCGGTTTGTGCAAAGTTGCCTACTATTGCTATATCGGACGCATTAAAAAGCTGTTCGAGTATTCCCGTTGCCGCAATCGGCAGGGCAAAAACAGGCAGTTTGTTCCATATACTGCCGTTGAGCATATCAAGTTTTTGCTTTTTCCGTTCCTTTTCCATTAAATCCACCTTTTTGTTTCACATAAATTCATACTATATAGATTATATTCCTTATTTTTACAATTTTCAACTGTTAAATGGTTGCATATAGACATAAGGTTTATTATAATATAAGGGAAGAAAAATTATGAAATGAACATTTGCATTTATAGGGGTGGCATTATTTATGGAAATGGATAAACTAAAGCCAAAACAAAGTGCCTTTATTACAAGGGTTGGCGGTGACGGAGCATTAAGACACCATTTGCTTGATATGGGACTTACACCCGGCACTGAAATTACTTTGCAGAAAATAGCGCCGATGGGCGATCCGATTCAAATTGAAGTGAGAGGCTATGAGCTTACGCTCCGACTTGATGAGGCTAAGAAAATTGAAATTGAAAACATACACGAACGAAAAGTTGTTGCCGACAGCAAACCGCAAAGGCATAAATCTATTCCGCATCCACGAGTAGGCGAACTTGGCGAGGCCAACGATTATCATATTCACGATGAAAGCAAAGCACTGCCGAAAGACAGCAAACTTACATTTGCGCTTGCAGGAAACCAAAACTGCGGCAAAACCACTTTGTTTAATCAGCTTACGGGCGCTAATCAGCATGTGGGCAATTTTCCGGGTGTTACCGTAGACAGAAAAGACGGCACAATTAAAAATCACCCTGAGGCAACAGTTACCGACTTGCCGGGTATTTACTCATTGTCGCCGTATTCGAGCGAAGAAATAGTTACACGAGATTTCTTGATAAAAGATAAGCCGAGCGGAATTATAAATATTGTAGACGCCTCAAACCTTGAGCGAAATCTATGCCTTACTATGCAGCTTATGGAACTTGGTATTCCTATGGTGCTTGCGCTGAATATGATGGACGAGGTGCGAGAAAACGGCGGAAGTATCAGAGTAAACGAGCTTGAGCAAATTCTCGGAATACCTGTTATTCCTATTTCAGCCGTAAAAAATGAGGGTATAGACGAGCTTGTAAGTCACGCACTTCATGTGGCAAGATTTATGGAAAAGCCGGGGCGAATAGATTTTTGCACAGACAGTGTAGATAAAAAAGACCCTGTCGGAGCGGTTCACCGCTGCATACACGCCGTAGTGCATATGATAGAGCCTGAGGCAAAGCAATCGGGACTGCCGCTGCGATTTGCCGCAACAAAGCTGATAGAAAACGATGTGCCTATTGAAAAGCTGCTTAACCTGACCGATGACAAAAAGCAGGCATTTGAGCACATTGTATCCGTAATGGAAGATGAAACGGGACTTGACCGAGAGGCCGCCATTTCAAATATGCGATTCAGCTTTATAGAAAAAATGTGTCAAAAAACAGTTGTCCGTCCGCACGAAAGCAAAGAGCATAAGCGAAGTATGAAAATTGACCGATTGCTTACAGGCAGATATACCGCTATTCCTTGCTTTATTGCAATTATGGCACTCATATTCGTTATGACCTTTAACCTTGTGGGCGCATGGCTCTCTGACCTAATGAGTTTAGGCGTAGATTCTGTTATATCGCTTATAGACAACGCACTCACCGCCGTACAGATTAACCCTGTTGTGCATTCGCTTGTGGTAGACGGCATATGCAACGGTGTGGGCAGTGTAATCAGCTTTTTGCCTACAATCGTAACTCTGTTTTTCTTTTTGTCTATTCTTGAGGATACAGGTTATATGGCAAGGGTTGCCTTTGTAATGGATAAGCTGTTAAGAAAAATAGGACTGTCGGGCAGAAGTTTTGTGCCAATGCTTATAGGCTTTGGCTGTTCTGTTCCTGCAATTATGTCAACACGAACACTCTCAAGCGAAAGAGATAGAAAAATGACAATCCTGCTCACTCCGTTTATGAGTTGCAGTGCAAAACTGCCGATTTATTCGCTGATTATAAGCGTATTTTTCCCAAGGCAGTATCAAGCGCTTGTAATGGTGGGACTATACATATTCGGCATTATTTGTGCCATTATTTATGCTTTGATTTTAAAAAGCACAAAGTTCAAGGGCGAGCCTGTTCCGTTTGTAATGGAGCTGCCTAATTACCGACTTCCATCGGCAAAGAGCGTTGTGCATCTCATTTGGGAAAAGGCAAAGGGATTTATAGAAAAGGCATTTACAATTATTTTTGTAGCGTCAATTATAATTTGGTTTTTGCAGACCTTTGACGCAAGATTTAATGTTGCCGAATCACCCGAACAGAGCCTGCTTGCAATGATTGGCAGCTTGGTTGCTCCTATTTTTGCTCCGCTCGGATTTGGCGATTGGCGAGTATCAACAGCTCTCATTACAGGCTTTACAGCAAAAGAAAGCGTTGTGTCTACACTTACTGTACTTATGGGCGGAGATGCCGAGCTTGTAAGTACATTGTTTACTCCTTTTACCGCCGCTGTATTCCTTGTATTTACTTTGCTTTACACTCCTTGCGTTGCCGCTATTGCAACCGTAAAGCGAGAAATGGGCGGTACTAAGGCGGCTGTCGCAACTGTTATTATTCAGTGCGCAATCGCATGGTGTGTGGCTTTTCTTATTCACGCAGTCGGTCTTGCCTTTGGCTTGGCTTAACGGAGGGCGAATATGGATATACCGAGTATTATAATTTTAGTAATTGTAGCTCTTTTGGTTATTCTCGCCGTAAGAAAAGCTAAAAAGGATAAGATGATTTCAAAGTGTGGCGGTAATTGCTCAGCCTGCACGCTAAAATGCAATAAAAAATAATTTAAGCAAGGCGGTTTAATTTCCGCCTTGCTTTTTTGTGATTACCAAATGGCATAGCAAGCAATTTGAAATAGGCATTAGACATTTGTAAAACAAAGGAGTATAATATAAATACAGTTTAAATACAAGCTGAATTTCTTTGAAAGGTTGATTATAATGAAAAAGTTAATAGCATATTTTTCACCAAGCGGTAACACTAAGGCAATGGCAGAAAAGCTTGCAAAGGCAACAGGCGCAGACTTGTTTGAAATAAAGCCGCAGACGCCTTACACAAGAGCCGACCTCGACTGGACAAACAAAAACAGCCGTTCTTCGGTTGAAATGAACGATAAAAGCTATCGTCCGCAGATTGCCCAGCTTCCTAACAGTCTTGCGAATTACTATACAATTTTTATCGGTTTCCCAATCTGGTGGTATGTTGCTCCAACAATTATCAACACATTTGTAGAAAATGTTGACTTAGACGGTAAAAAGGTTATTCCGTTTGCAACTTCCGGCGGCAGCGGAATGGGTAAGACTTTGGCAAATCTAAAGCCGAGCTGCCCGGGCGCAAATTGGGTTGAGGGTAAAGTAATTAACGGTATGAGCGAAAAAGCCCTTGCCGATTGGGCAGAAAAACTTTAATTTAATAAGGTAAAGCTATGCATAGGCTGTATGAGTGTTGGTGCGGCGGAGAAAACTATGACGGCGCACGACCGTGTAATTTTGATTGGGTAAAACACCTTAGAGAGGAATGTGAAAAGTACAATGTCACTTTTTGCTTTATAGAAACGGGTACTGTGTTTATCAAAGACAGCAAAACTTATCTTATGCCGAAAAAACAGCTTCAAAGCAAGATGGCTTATAAATCTAAAATGAATTTAAGCGAAAAACCGATCGAATGGAAACTTTGCGATAACTTCGGTGACAAAATCCCGAAAAATAAGCTCTATGTGCCATTAAGCGAAAATTAAAATACAGATAAATATTTTACATTATGCTTGACAGTGTATGATTATTTTTTATATAATTGTAACAGTTTGTTTTTAGGAGAGTTTCTATGGAAAGAGAAAGTTTTAAGTCACGGCTTGGATTTATTCTTGTAAGTGCGGGCTGTGCAATCGGTATCGGCAATGTATGGCGATTCCCGTATGTTGCAGGCGAAAACGGAGGCGGTCTGTTCGTTTTGCTTTACCTCGTTTTCCTTGTTCTTATGGGTATTCCCGTATTGACAATGGAGCTTGCAGTGGGCAGAGCAAGCCGAAAAAGCGCCGTACTCGGCTACAAAAAACTTGAAAAGCCAAAAAGCAAATGGCATATTCACGGTTGGTTCTGTATGCTTGGCTGTTATCTGCTGATGATGTACTACACAACCGTTTCAGGGTGGATGACAAGCTATTTTTACAAATTTGCAACAGGCACTTTTGAAAGCGGAATGACCTCTGAGCAAGTCAGCGGTGTATTCTCTCAGTTGCAGTCAAACCCGATTGAAATGGTTATATGGATGGCTATTATTACCATACTCGGCTTTTTGGTGTGTAGCAGAGGTATTCAAAAGGGAATAGAAAAGGTGAGCAAGGTTATGATGATTGCTTTGCTTGTGCTCATTCTCGCACTTGCCGTAAACAGCATTTTGCTTAGCGGTGCAGGCGAGGGACTTAAGTTTTACCTTGTTCCCGATTTTGAAAAAGTATCCGAAATAGGTATCGGCAACATTGTTTCCGCCGCTATGAATCAGAGTTTCTTTACTTTGAGCCTCGGTATTGCGGCTATGGAAATTTTCGGAAGTTATATGTCAAAGGACGATACTCTTCCGGGCGAGTCCGTGAAAATCTGCGCACTCGATACTTTTGTGGCAATTATGGCGGGACTTATTATTTTCCCTGCGTGTTTCTCATACGGAGTTGAGCCCGACCAAGGCCCTGCACTCATATTTATTACTCTGCCGAATGTCTTTGTAAATATGGCAGGCGGAAGAATTTGGGGCACACTGTTCTTTTTGTTTATGACTTTTGCGTGTTTTTCAACTATCATTGCCGTTTTTGAGAATATCATTTCGTTCTGCATTGATATGTTCGGCATCAGCCGTAAGAAGTCGGTAGTCATAAATGCTGTTATTATTCTGATTGCAAGCCTGCCTTGCGTTTTCGGATTTAATATTTGGAGCGGTTTTGAGCTGTTTGGTCAGAATGTTCTCGGTATGGAGGACTTCCTTGTAAGCAATATTTTGTTGCCTGTCGGCTCGCTTATTTATCTGCTGTTCTGCGTTACAAAATTCGGTTGGGGATTTGACAATTACCTTACTGAATGTAATACAGGCAAGGGTATGAAATTTGCAAGATTTTTAAAGCCTTATTTCCAATTTGTACTTCCGATTCTTGTGCTTATTGTACTTGTACAGGGCTTTATAAAATAATTTAAAATCAAATCTCCCGATATTGCATTAATCTTGCGTATCGGGAGATTTTTTTGTCTAAACAGTTAGTTAAACCGTAATTCTAAAATTTCCAAAAATATTTTCAGAAAAATTATTGCAATTAGTGCAACTTTTACCTTTTTTGCAATGTAATTGAGGTGATAATTTTGAAAAACATTAAAAACTTTTTTACATTACCAAACGAGGTTTTCTGCCTTATGCTCACTCCGTCCGAGCTTGCCGTTTTAAGCTATTTTGTGCGTTGCAGTGACGATACAGGCATTTGCTATCCGTCTATTCATACAATTGCAACAGCTTGCGCAATGTCAGACAATACAGTACGCAAGTGTGTGCGAAAACTTGAGGACAGAGAGATTATCTCAAAGTCCGGCGGCTTTCGTGCGAGCAAATTCGGCAAGGAGCAGAACACTTCTTTTATATATGAACTCAACCCGAGTTTTTACAACGAAGGTTTTGCAAGAGCAAATCTTGTGGATTATTTTACAAAGAGAAACGCTCAACCTTAAAAAATCAATGCAGTAGGGTGCTTAAAATATTGAGGATAACCGCTTTATTTTTTGCACCTGCCTGCTTCATAATCTGAACCCTAATAAAACTAAATAAAGAAAACTTATTAAAAAATACTAACCGAACATTCTCAGTCGGTCGCCGATTGTGAGTGCTTTTTGTATTTTCTTTTTACTGCAATATAACAGTGAATTTTATATGCTGAAAAGCATTATTTTTGAAAAAATTGAGTAAACTTTTTTGTTTTTTGGAGGATAATTTAGCGTTAGCTAAATTTCAATGCCCGACCGACACTCCGCTAAGCCATAATTTACTAATGCTGACATTCAGAACAGAACGCAAAAAGCAAAAAAATAAAAACCACTGCAAAAATGCAGCAGTCTTTAAAAAATATGACTGTATCTGTAAGCCGGGTTCTGTCGTGAACAGCTATCTATCTTGGCAGCCCGTTGCCGGAACTGCTCAATGCCACCTCCTAAGGACACGCCGAGCAAGCGTATAATGTCCTACCACGGTGTTGCTTCAAATAGGGTTTACACGGCAGATAACTCTCGCTATCTCCGGTGAGCTCTTACCTCACCTTTCCATCCTTACCACAAAAGTGGCGGTAATTTTCTGTTGCACTATCCCTGGAGTCGCCTCCGGCGGCCGTTAGCCGTTATTTTTGCTCTGTGAAGCCCGGACTTTCCTCGCAAAACGCCTTTCGGCAATTTCCCGCAGCTGTTCAATACACTCATATCTATAATACTATATGATTTTTTGCAAAATGTCAACTTAAATTTTCATAAAATAGCTTGATATATCCGATTTTTCAGTTTATAATAAATAAAGATTTGTAACAAAGGAGAGTTTATAATGGACATAAGACAGAAATCACTCGAAAAGCATTACGAATGGAACGGTAAAATCGAGGTAATATCAAGAGTTCCTATTTCTAATGCCGAGGATTTATCTCTTGCATATACACCGGGTGTTGCCGAGCCTTGCCTTGAAATTCAGAAAGATTACGACAAGTCTTTTGAGCTTACAAGAAGAAACAATCTTGTTG
>UMEG01009496.1_pt1 | contig 10337 bp, 4 predicted proteins | sample 1964691 | NCBI WGS metagenome assembly UMEG01 (sample SAMEA4836014, study PRJEB28245) | human gut metagenome | biome: gut microbiome; material: fecal sample | place: Denmark | collected 2008 | reverse complement strand
AGTTCCATCCGGCGTTCGTCCATCACGTCTTTCAGGGTAACACCGGTTTTGGTGCTCATGCCTGCACGCTGGCGCACTTCGTTGTAGCCTGCGTCTCCATCCTTGCCCAGTCTGACTTTGGCTTCGGAGTTCATCAGCAGCACTTCGGCATAGCGGATGATACGCACATTGTTGTTGGCTCCGTAGGTCGTACGTGGAAGAGTCATCTGATTGTAGGGAAGGTAACCTTTGCCGTTCCAACAGTCGGTCTTGGTGGCCGATGTGGGACCTACCTGCCAACCCTCGCGCGTCTTGCTCAGGGCTTTCAGGAAAGAAGTTTCGGCACGCACACCTTCGCCACGGGCTTCGGCCCATGCCACGAACTCGGGTTCATAGCCTATGAAATTCCAGCCGCCTATGGACTTGGTGCCTTCGGCTTGCTTGTAGCTGATGGTACCGTCTGCGTTCACTACTTCATCATACCTCTCTGCCATGTTCGGACCCTGGAAATTGAACCATTGGTCTACGCCCAGGTAATCGCCAGAACCATTGCCGTAGTCTGTTACCTGGCATTCGAACAAAGATTCGTCACACAACTTTCCGGGAATTTTGAACAGCTGGTAGAAGTCGTCGTAGAGACGGAATCCACCGTTCTTGATGATGTCATCGGTCAGTGTCTCCACTTGTGCATAGTCTCCTTTCAGCAGATAGATGCGGGCGGCCAATGCTTGGGCGGTGAAGGCTGTCACGGCTCCCTTGTGTTCCATCTGGTTGGGACGCATGCGGGGCAGTTTGTCGATGGCGTAGTTCAAATCTTCCAGCATATAATTATATACGGCCTCTACGGTAGAACGGCGAAAATCGGTCTGCAGGTTGTCACGGTAGATGACGGTGGGACCGAAATTGGTCACCAGACAATAGTAGGCCCATGCACGGATGGTACGTACTTCGCCGCAATAGGATTCGTAGGTTTTGTAATCTTCGCTTCCTGCAGCAAGATATTCGGCATAACCGTCGAGGCTTTGCAGGGCGGCATTGGTGATGCGGATGATGTCGTAGAAGTTCATCCATACCTGGTTCAGTGCCCAGAATGAGTTGTTGTAGTTGAACTTGCGTCCGAAGGCCACGGCATCGCCCTGGTCATCGGTACGGCCCGACCACACGTCACCGTCGCGGGTGAACATCAATAGTGCGTTGCACCAGTGCATGCCCTGTGTGCGTACTTTGGAGTAGGCACCCACTACGGGTTGGTACATATTGTTCTTGTTGGTAAAGTCCACGCCTTGTTCGGGAACTTTGTTCTCCGGATCGATTTCTATGAAATCGGTGCAAGCGGTAGCTCCTCCCAGTACCATCATGGCCGGAAGTATATATGCGAATGTTTTCTTTAAGAATTTCATTGTTTTACGTTTTAGGGTTTAGAAATCTATTTGCACTCCGAAAGTATAGGTTGAAGTCAGAGGGTATACTTCGGTATCCCAACCTTCGGCATCCGACACTTCAGGTGTGAAGCTGTTGGCCTTGAAGGTAGTGAAGGGGCGGTCGGCCGTCAATGAGAGGCGGAGTCCCGGCATCACGTAGCTGCCTATCTTCAAGTTCTTGAACGAGTAGCCCAGCGTGATGTTCTGGATGCGGAAGTAATCGGAGCTTTCTACGAAATAGGAAGCGTTGTTACTGTCTGATTTGTTCCAGGTTTTGAGAAGAGCCTTGGCCGACGGATGTTCGTTGGTAGAGCCTGCACCCGTCCAGCGGTTCTCATACTGTGCACGGTCAAAGTTATAGTAGTCGGCTGCATAGCGCAGGGCACGCTTACGGTTCCACAGTTCGCCGCCTGCTTGTCCGTAGGTAGTGAGGCTGAAGTCGAAGTTCTTATAAGAGAATCCGGCATAGAAGCCATAAGTAAAGCTGGGCACGTATGAGCCCAACACCTGCTTGTCGTTTCCGTCTATCACATGGTCGCCGTTCACGTCCTCGTAGATGAAGTCGCCGGGTTCCAGTCCGTTGGCCACGGCGATGGGGTCGGCAGCACATTGTTCAGGAGTCTGGTAGATGCCGATGACCTTGTAGCCATAGAATGAGTTCATCGTCTCGCCCACCATATTCACGGTCTTTCCGCCTTTGATGATTTTCATGTTTCCTTTTAGGCTTTTCACTTCGTTATGCAGATAAGAGAGATTGACGCCGATGTTGTAATTGAAGTCCTGGCCAATCTTGTCGTTCCAGTTCAAGGAGAGGTCGATACCGGTATTCAGAATCTGTCCGTTGTTGCCGGCCAGCAGCTCGCCACTCATCGGGAGCTTGGGTGAAATCACGGCGTTGTCAGTCAGACGGTAGTACCAGTCGATGTCGGCGTTCAAGCGGTTCTTCAGTGTACTGAAGTTGACGCCCACGTTGGTTTCGTTCACTACTTCCCAACCCAGCCAGCTGAAGTTGGTGGTGTTGATGAATCCGTCGATGGCGGTATTGGGACCGAATACGGACTGTACGTTCTGTATGCTTGCGAAGCCTGCACTGGCAGCAATCTTGTCGTTACCCAGCTTACCCCAGCTGGCACGCAGCTTCATGTAGTCGAAGATATTCTGGTTCTTCATAAACGGTTCTTGGGAGATGACCCATGCGGCACCGATGGAGGGGAAGTAGCCCCATTTGTCGTTGTACTTGGACGAGCCGTCGGCACGGAAGGTGAACATCAACATGTACTTGTCGTTGTAGTTGTAATTCAGTCGGGTGAAATAGGAGAGACCGCGGTATTTCCAGCCGTCGTCTTTCACCGTAGCGCCTTCCTTGTTGCCCAGTGCGATGTATTTCCACACGTCCTCACCTTCGGGCACGTTGGTGGCGGTACCTTCGAGCAGGCGGTATTGCTCTTGACGCATGGATGCACCCAGCATACCGGTAAAGGAGTGTTTGCCCCACTTGTCAGTATAAGTGGCCACGTTGTCCCATATATATTTGTAGTAGTTAGTGTTCTTTTTAGTGAGTTCGGTAACCTCTTTCTTCTGGTTGGTGCCTACATAGTAGGTAGGAGTGAACTCAGAACCGCGAATCATTGAGTAGTCGTAGCTGTAGCTACTGCGTATATTCAGCTTGTCGGGGATGAGGTTGAGCTGTGCATAGAAGTTGGTCAGCACTTGGTAGGTCTCGTTCCGGTTGTCGTAATAGTTGGCAGTGGCTACCGGATTGTTGAAGTTGTTGGTCAGGCCCACCTGCTCGGGCGATGTGTACTTCTTAGGGAACACGGCATCGTCGCGGCGGTCATCATACACCGGGATGATAGACGGTGTGTTGTATGCCTGTTGCCATGCGGCATTCTTGGGAAGCTGCTGCTGCGAGTTGCTGAATACGCCGTTGAAGCCTACTTTCAGCCATTTGCGGGCTTCGTAGTCAAGGGCGGCACGGAAGTTCAAGCGGCGGTAGTAGTTTTCCACGTCCATGATACCGTCTTGTGCCAGATAGCTCATGCCGGCAGAGTAGGTCGCTTTTTCCGTACCACCGGAGATATTCAAGCTGTGATTGGTCATCATGGCTGTGCGCAACAGTTCGTCATACCAGTTGGTATCGGCATTGAATTGCAGGTTTTCCATATTGCCTCCGAATTCGGCTACTGACTTTTCGAAAATCGACCGGTAAGCTTCCGGGTTGGCTTCCAACATCATGGTGGCATACTCGTGAGAGTTACACATCTCCAGCAGGTTGGTGGCTTTCTGAATACCTACATAACCGTTATAGGTAATCTTGGCATCCTGGTTGCGGCTTCCTTTCTTGGTGGTGATGATTACAACACCGTTGGCGGCGCGTACACCGTAGATGGCAGATGCGGATGCGTCTTTCAAGATGGTCATGTCCTGAATGTCGGAATTGTTCAGGAAGTTGATGTTGTCGTAGAACATTCCGTCCACTACATAGAGAGGAGAAGTGTCACCGAAGGAACCCATACCACGGATGGTCACTTTAGGACCTTCGCCCGGCGTTCCCGAATTGATGATGTTAACACCCGGTACCTTTCCCTGCAATGCTGCCATCGGGGAGGAGGTAGGAACATTGATAAGTTCTTTCTCTTTGACAACGTCAATCGGGGCCGTCAGGTCTTTCGCCTTGGCCGAACCGTAACCGATAACAACAACTTCTTCCAGTAGTTGTGCATCTTCACGTAGCTTTACATTAATGACGGATTGTCCCGCAGCGCTTATTTCCTGCGGCAACATGCCCAAATAGTTGAATACGAGAGTTGCGTCTTCGGGGACGCCGTTCAGTACATAGTTACCGTCGAGGTCGGTAGCTGCTCCAATAGTAGAGCCTTTTACTACAACCGTGGCTCCAATAATCGGTTCGTTGTTCTGATCAACAACAGTTCCTTTAACTGTCTTTGTTCCTTGTGCCAAAACTGTCAGTGGCAATGAGAACAAAATCATGAATAGAAGAAATAAAGTTTGCCTTCTCATAAACTAAATTTAAGAGTTAATAATTCTGCCGGCAAAGGAAGTAATTACGGTAAGTAAGGCAAAAAAAAACACTACCACGATAATACGTTTAGGGTAAAAATGGGTACCGTTTTACTACGTTTTTGTGTTACTTGTTTCTAATAATCAGTTTGTTATGATTGAATGATTTGTAGCCGCTTTATTTCAAGTCGATGAGAAAATCCACTAATCCCGTTCCGTCGGGGATATCCAGTTTCTTGCGCAAACGGTAGCGTGCTGCCTCTACTCCCCGGATAGTGAGGTTGGTCATTTGCGCAATGTCTTTCGTAGAAAGATTCAGGCGCAGCAGCGCACAAAAACGGAGGTCGGTAGCGGTAAGACTGGGATAACGTTCGCGCAAATTACGGAAGAATTTCTCATGAATCAGGTCGAAATTGTTCTGGAATACATCCCAAAATTCCTGTGTCTCGATGTTTTCGTTGATGAGCTTCAGCAGAGATTCGAGGTTCTTGCGTCCATATTGCCCTTTCACCAGGGACTCTTGTACGACAGTACGAAGTTTCTCCAGGACCTCGTTCTTGGCAAATACACCCAGTGCCATGCTGGCAAGGTCTTTACTCTTTGCCGACAACTCGGCTTCCAGCAATTGCTGTTGCTGCAGAGTTATCAGATGCTCCTGCTCGCGCATCTTGATGTTCTGCTGCACCTGCTCTGCCTCATACTCCTTCCGTTTCTTTTCCATGGCACGGTTGGCGCGCCACTTGGAGAAAAAGTAGACAAGCGCTGTGAGAACTATGAGATAGAGCGCAAAGGCATAATAGGAGAGGTAGAAAGGGCGGGCTATGGCAAAATGATATTCCACCTCACCGATTTTCTGTCCCAAATCATTATAGGCTTCTGCCTGGAATGTGTATTCTCCGTAATCCAGGCTACCGTAGCGGATTTCGGGCTCTTTCAGGTCCGATGTCAGCGCCATGCCTTGTCCTCCTTGCAGGACATAATGGAAATGTACGGACAATTTATTGTAATGCGGCAGGCTTACTGAGAACAGCAAATCCCGGTAATTGCTTTCCAGTTCGACATTTCCAGACAGAGGCAGGCGTTTCTCCTTTTTATCGGAAGAGGAAGCAGTGACCGAGCTCAGTGAGAGGGCGGACTCCAGAGTAGGACTGAGGCTGTCTGTGTTTTTGCTGTAACTGGCGATTCCGTTGTTCAGATTAAAATAGACAACGTCATTGTCGACGAACACATTGTTGTAGTTCTCTATGCATGGAGAATCAAACAGTTCGATGAGGATGCGCTGCTTCACGATGTACTCTCCTTCTGCGTACTCTACCAATACGTACTCATGTGAACCGGACAGCCAGAAGCGGTCGTTCGTGACGGATACCACAGAATGAGCATTCCTGATGTAAGGCAGAATGGCATTCAGCTTTTGGAAGGGGATAATCTGCCGGGTGATGTCGTCATAGGTATAGAAGCCGTTGGGACTGGAAAAGACGATACGTCCTCGCATTTTCATTACTTGGATAGGGCCGATGATATATTCCGAGCCTAAATGGGAGATGTGCCGTACGCTTTTTACAGCCGACAAGTCATCGCTCAAGACTATTTTATAGACTCCCTGATACATGTGTGAAGCCCAGATGACACCGCTTTGGTCCACCTCCAAGTGCATGACCGGTGCAATGAAGCCGTCTATGACATGCGAAAAGGTCCATTGCCCGTTCTTCTTTTTATAGATACGCAAATTGGCGTAGGATGATTCCAACAGTATCTCTTCGCCATAGAGGGTGCACTTTATCAGACACGTACTGCTGTTGGTATTGCTTATGACGGAAACATTCCCTTTTTTGCCTATTAATAAGGTATGGGCATTGTTGCCTGCAAAGAGTTGCCCGTCAATGTCCTTCACATACCAGTTCTGTCCTTCAGTATGGGGAAGCAGGCGCAGATTCTCGGTAACCTGGTGGTATTCGTACAAGCCCTGGTTGGTGGCCAGATAGAAACAGTCGCCCCGGTGGGCTATGTCGTACACCATGCCCAGTTTGGTTTCATGGTTGGCAGGAGTCAGCAGCATGACGGGTGAGTTGTGGTGGATGTATGCGATGCCGTCGTCCAATGCTGCCCATACGTTGTTATCTTTGTCACAGAACAAGCCCAGGACTGTGTTGTTGTCCAGACGGTTATCCAGATTGAAGTGCCAGAGGCAATGTCCTTTGCGGTCGATGGCGTATATGCCATTCAAGACTGTACCTATCATGAATATGGAATCATTGGTCATGACGGCGCGGTTCACCCGCTGTTTCTTCAGCTCTGCATCAATGTCTGTTTTCCAGGGGGTGATGTCACCGTTGTAGCGGAACAATCCGTTATTCTCTGTGACCATCAGGAAGCTGTCGTCCCCGTCGGGCAGTAATGCCACTACATTGTCATCGTTCACTTGGCTGCGGGGGAAGAGATGAAGGAAATCCTTGCCGTCGAATTCATAGAAGTCCTCATCAATCATCTGTGTGTAGATATGTCCGTTTTGGGTGTAGAAGTAGAGCGGCTGTTGCTGTCTGTTGCGGAAAGCGTGTACCATCTTCCCGTCGTAGGAGAACCAGGCGCTGAACGACTGGAAGTAGATGCGACCGTCCAGCTCTACAATGTTCCATATCTCGTTGTTCTCCATGGGGAAATTTTTCAGGAATTTGCTCAAAGAATGGTACCGGAGAGTGCCTGCCTCCGAATACTTGAAATAGCCGAATTCCTCGAATGCCCCCACATAGATACGGTCTTCTTTCACATACACCGAACGGACAATATGGTTCCCCGGCACTTTGTGGAGAGTCCAGCGATAACCGTCATATACCAGGAGCCCCTGGCTGTTGCCGAAATACATTTCGCCGTTGCTGCCTTGCGCACATGCCCAGTTCTGATAACCGGCTTCATAGTCTTTGGCAAGATAGTTGGTGACGGCGGGCATGAAGGAAGAAGCCCTGGCCTGGATGAAGAGGATGAACAATAGAAGGCACACTACCCAATACTTGAAAAGCATCGGTCTTATCGTATTTTGTTTCATTTTTTCAGGTTAATCGAAGTGTTTCTTGGAAGCAAAGATACAATAAGTATTCTAAATATTGTGTTTTGATGAGATAAAAAAGGTACTTGAAGCGGTTAGGGAGGATGCTTCTTAATGAATATCCTCCCCTCTTAGTTGTTTGTCTTTTGAAATTTATTATAGGGATTGTGCGGATGATAGGACTCGAACCTACACGCCTCACGGCACCAGATCCTAAGTCTGGCGCGGCTGCCAATTACGCCACATCCGCGGAATAATTCCGATTAGCGGGAGCAAAGATAGAAAGAATTTTCGTTTTGGCAAATTGTTTTGTAGATAAAGTCGTTTTAGAAAGTCACTTTCAGTATTTTTCTTGCTTCCTCAATGATGGTGTCCAAGTCATTGTTCTCATCTTCTTTGCTCATATCCACTTTCTTGTCCGGGTCGATGCCGAACTCGATATGCTGTTTTTGGGCATCGAGGTGCGGGCTGGCAGAAAAGCGTACCCCCCATCCGTTGGGCAGTTCCGAAGAGAATGGCAGGCCCGACCCGCCGCCGGTTTTGTCACCAACCAGGGTGACATTGGGAAAACAGCGCATGGAGTTGACAAAATCATTGGTTGCACTATAGGAATGACGGTTGGTCAGGACAATTACCTTTTTTTGCCAGCGGATACTGTTGGAAGGTTCCACATAAATGGGAGTCGGATCTGAAAAATCGCTATGGCCTTTGCCGGTCTTGTGCTGAATATATCCCGTCAGTACTTTTTCATTCGTGAAGCGTTGTGCCATTCGGGTGGCGTTTGTCAGGTTGCCGCCACCATTGTTGCGCACGTCGATAATCAGGCCGTTACAAGCGGAAAGGTATAACAGAATCTCATCCAGGTTGCCGTTTCCGATGCCGCTGGAGAAATCACCGTAATAGATATATCCTATGTTGTCCTCCAATATGGTATATTTGGCGCCTCCAGCAATGCGGTAGTCTCTTCCCAGGTACTTTTCAATGATACTTTCGTTGAAGTTACGAGGATAATCCAGATACCAGTCCCAGTAGCGCGCCATGTTGGAAGAAGAGTACAAGTTGACATGTCCGTCTTTTAACTCGGCAAGCATGTTACCTAATATTTCAAATAGACCGTCGTAGCTCATTCCCGGGGTAATGAGTGGCTGGTACTTGTCATGGATGGCATCCCAGTCTATTTGCTTGTAGTCCAGGAAGCAGTACTGTTCGTCTATTATTTTCCACAAGGCTTCGAAATTGCCTTGTGGGGTATTGTCGAACTCTTCCTCACGAATACATCCGTTCAATAGGGGCAATAACGTGAGTAGGATACTCCAAATTATTAAAATATATCTTCTTTTCATGCACATTATCCTTATCATCTTATCGTTTATCACCTTGTCACTTTTTACTTTCTCTTGTTAGGAAACAGATAGAGTTCCTTTACGAACCCCACCATGAATACATGCGAGTAAGTATGTGTCTTTATTTCATTTACTTTGGACTGTTGTGCGTCCCATATGTAAGCGAAACGCATCCGGGCACGTCCCACCGGAAAGTCTGCGGTCAGCATTTGTCTCAGAGAGGGCTGGTTGTGCAGGGAGGTGAAGTTCACTACTCCGTCCCAATGTCCTAACGTAAATATCTCGTAGTAGGACTGTCCATAGTTGGGCATGAACATGATACCTGCCAAAGGAAGATTTACCTGATAGCGTAGTGTGATGGGACGGTTCTTGATGCGCAAGTCCCAAATAGCCATTCCAGATGCGGCAAGGTTGATATAGGCACGTGCTTGGGCGGGGTTGTTTCCGTTGCGCAGATTATAGACAAAGCCACCGTTGAAGTCGCCGACTCCTCCGGCAAGCAGTTTGAAATTGCCCGTGATTGGAAAATTATAATGCAGGCCGTAGTTCCAGTTGGCCAGTCCGGAGAATGTATTGTTATTGTCTACTTTGTTGTGTGTATATCCCAAGTCTGCCTGGAAGAAAGTTTGCAGAGACACGTTGCCGTCCATCAACCGTGTCATCCGCATGCTTTCGCGGGAGATACGGAAATCGATTCCCTTATACTCCTGAGGTGAAAGATAAGTGTCGAACACGTTGGTGAAGCCGACACCATACATGGTGGCACGGGTGATAATACGGTTACGGTTGGTGGAGTCAGCCCGTAGCTTCCGGTCGATGCTGCATTGTGCTTCTTGTGCTTTCAGTCCGACACTTCCCAAGAGCAGTCCGCATAGGATTATTATCTTGTATATGTACATATTAAATTATCAATTACAAATTAGTAATCGTTAGCCACTAATACTTCATTTCCGTCCTTCATCAAAAGAGTTTCATCTGTCCTGTCATCTCGTCCAGTATGTCCCCTTCGCTTTTACCGTGGTCGGGGTCCAGAATTTCCGGTTCTTCATCCGTTTCCTGCTCTTCGGTTTTCTGCGAGGGTTCAGGTTGGCGGGTAGGCTCTAATTCGTTGATGGTTTCTATAGTATAGGTGGTCAGGCGCTTACCTTTTGCTTTGAAGCCTTTCACGGCGATGAATTCGTCGGCTTCCACCACCATCGGCTCTCGGAAATTGTCGTGGCCGCCAAACACCACCTCTAAACGCGGGTAGCACTCGTCTGTCAGCAGAATGAGGCTGCTGTTCTTGTTTTCTCCCAAGTAGTTTTGCTTGCGGGCGGTTGCCTCGAAGCAGAAACGCTTGATGTAAGGATAGTTCTGCTGGTCGGCATCGTAGAGTACGGCGGTCCATACTTTGTTCGGATCGTATTTCTCCAATACGCGTATGCCATCGTCATAGTGATTGTTCAAGTCGAAGTTGGTGGCATAGAACTCTCCGCTGTTCTGTACGACAAGGATGGTGTCTTCGCTCTGGAATTCTCCGAGATATTCTCC
>UMEG01020256.1_pt1 | contig 10414 bp, 7 predicted proteins | sample 1964691 | NCBI WGS metagenome assembly UMEG01 (sample SAMEA4836014, study PRJEB28245) | human gut metagenome | biome: gut microbiome; material: fecal sample | place: Denmark | collected 2008 | reverse complement strand
TGCCACAAACTGGCGCGTTAACCAACTACGCTAATCCCACCATGTGGCGCGGCAAAAGGGACTCGAACCCCTGACCTACTGCTTAGAAGGCAGTTGCTCTATCCAGCTGAGCTATTGCCGCATACTTAACTTAAAAATTTGTTTTTCCCTTAAGTCAGCTTCATTATTATACATCAGCAAACTCCATTTGTCAACACTTTTTTTAATTTTTTATAATTATTTTCCTGTTTTAATTTGATGATGAAGTTAATGATATAGGCATTTTAACACATTGCAGATAATAATGTCAATATCACTTGGTATTAATATCGAAATGTTGTTATCAATTAAGTTATCTTAATCAGTCCCTTTATTATGAACCATTCTTTGCGCTAGTGCAATGTTTCTGTATTCGGGTTCGTGACTTACTTCTCTTATAAGTTTAATAAAAGGAGGAAGTTTGTAAGGCTGATCTTCTGACAGCAATTCTATCTCAAGCGTTGCTCTGTCATTCCAAAACGGATATACATCAAGTTCAAAATATTCGTCATCATACACTATGCAATATCTGTCCTTTGAAATAATACCCGTTATACATTCTTTTCTTGAAAGATAATTATTGTATTCGGCTTGTGTCAAATAAGATTCTTTTTCTATCCTTTTCAAATCATTAATCTTGATTTTTACCGTTTTAATATATACTGCGTCTTTGCCGTAACCACGCTTCCGTATTCTGAACATTCCTTCCTCGGGAGTGTTTAAATATGCCTGAGTAATCGCAACCTTTCTGCAAGCAGTCATATTATTAAGATAATCAATATCAGGGTATTCTATCAAAAACTTACGCTCAATTTCAAGAGGTTCCTGAACACCGATGAACCCTAATACTTCTTTAAGCAAATTATCGAGCCTTTTATTAAAATCACTGTTATTTGGTATAACTCGCAGGTGTGATGTGCCTGTCCATATAGAAAGTAATTTTTCGTCAAGTTCCTTGGCGAGCTTTACATCTTCTTTTCTGACAGAATTGCAGTTCTTAATGTAAGTGTTTTCATCTGTACAAGCAACACTTTTTAAATGAAATACAGCATCATACGAATTTCTTAATACATCTTCATTTTTATTACTTATTGAAATATATTTTTTAAATTCGGCATCGGTAACATATGCTTTGCTGTCAAGCAATCCTCTGTCAAATAAAATTACAGCCTTTTTCCCATTATATGCCTTAGCTTTCTCTTCGAGAGAATTTTCTTCTTTTAATTGAGTTTCAAAAAGTTGTTTATGGAACTCATATACACCAAGTTTTTGCGGAGTAATGCCGTTGCTCAATAAATTACTTGCAATTTCTTCTAATATAAAAACTTTTATATTTAACTTTTCAAGTTCATCTTTCAAAAAATTCAAAGCAGTTGTTTTACCGCCACATGGACCGCCTGTCAAAACTATTTTAATTACCTCTGCCATAAATTCACCTCATTTAATTTATTATAACCTTTGAAATATTTATTATTATTCTGTATTTGAAAAAAGGCGATTGCAAAATTAATCTGCAATCGCCTTTTTAATATTACTTACTTCGTTTTTTACCGAAAATTATTGTTCCTGCAAAACCTGCTGCACACAAACCGACAAGCACACCTAAGAAAGTGAGATTATCACCTGTTTTTAAGGTAATAGGCTCAACATACTGTGTTTTATAAACCGTTTTTTCCTGAACAACGGTTTTAACTGTAGGAGTCGGCTGTACAGTTGTCGGTTGCGGTTGTGGCTCTGTTTCTGCTATTTTGTCAAACAAATAAACATAAACAACATCTTCAATTCCTGATACAATTTCAGTCGGTTCAACATCCCACTTGCCGTTTTCATAACCGTAATTTGCTGTCATACCTGTTGGAATATTGATTCTTGCAGTACCGTTGACATTCCACTTACCCTCTTTGTCAAGCAAAGTTACATAGTAAGAAATATCATTTGAAGTCTTATCTTCCCAAGTACCGTTTACTACTTTAAAGGTAATTTTCTTTTGATATTTATCGGGTATTCCGTCAGGCTTTTCTCCGTTGCCTATCTTATCTACTTCCCATATTGCTGTCAATTCATATTTTCTGTCAATTGAATCTGTAATTTGTTGGCTGTTGCTATAAGTGCTTTCACCGCACTTCCAGCCGTCAAATACATACTCATACTTAGTTGGTTTATTATCAATTGTTTTTACGAATTCACCCTCACGGTAAACAAATTTTGTATCGCCGTTGAGTGTACCACCATCAAGATTATAAACTACAGAGTAATATTTTATCTCTATGCTGTTATCATCACTGTCAACGGTAAGAACCGCATTATCAATCTGTTTATAATCATTACCGTCTTTTAAAAACACTTTATAATTGCCTTTAGCAAGTTCTGCAGTATAACCGTTATCACCGCTCTGCAAGACAATGTAATCACTGTCAGACTTTACGGCAACCTCGTACGGTTTACCGAATATGCTTTCGGTATCCGCTACAGTATCATCAAGGTTAAAAACCACACTTGATGTATAGCAGTCCTTTGTTGTGTCTTTTACATAGGCGTATGCAGTTTTAGTTGTACCGTTCTCGTCAATATAACTGCCCCGTACCTCTATGGTATATTCAGTAGAGGGAGTAAGACTGCTAAAAGTTATTTTGCCGTCAATTACTTCACCCTTAACACCCTCAAGATAATATTCGCATCTGTCATCAAGATTTGTAAGAGTGAGTGTTGTTGCAGTTGTGGAAGTGTTAGGTTTTTTAAATACTATTACGGTTGTAGTCGAACTGTTTTCCGAGTTTTTATGGAATTTGCAGTTTCTCTTTTGAAGATTAATTTTAATTACACCTTCACCGGCTTTTAAACCGGTTATTGAGTAACCGCTTTCTGACTTGCTTAAACTTATGCAATCGCTGCCGGAAATTATTGTTCCCTGACTTACATAACAGGCAGGACATACAACATGAACAACCGAGCTTTGACCTAAGAGGTTAAGAATATCAACGCTCTCTCCCTCAAACACGCCAAACACAGCGTTTGCCATATCTTTTGACAGGTCATAATTTTTGAAATCGTCATCATACGATGCTGTCGCAATGATATTTCCGTCAGAATCCTTTACTGTTACGGAAATGCCGCCTTTTAATTTTTCAGCGTTAACAGATGCACCGTAAACTGCCGCATAAGCAAAGCCTTTGTGCGAATAGCTGCGGTTATAAGATCTGCCGCTCATATTATCAGATGCGAACAAGCCTTTATTCGAATTGTAAATTTCAATTTCGCTTTTTGTGCCACGCACCACAGCCATATCGTGCTTGTCAAATACATACAGATAAGTGCCAAGCTTATTTTTCCATTCGTAAGTCAGCTCTTGAGGATTACCGTCGTAATTGCTTACTTTTGCCATTAAAAGCTCACTTGAACGAAGATCTTTACTGTCGCCCCTCATAAATCCGACAATTTCTACTGTCGGATTTGCACCGTCAAGTGCAAGTACGGCCGAGGGAACACCCACCGCACCCAAAATTGTTGCTGCCAATATAAAGCAGAAAACTCTCTGCAATGCTGACAACAACATTTTTTTGTGTTTTTTTAACATTGCCATATATTACCTCCATGCAAATGATTATATGCAGAAAACAGGCAAATAATACACGGCAAAACAAAAAGGGAAAGCTAAACTTCCCCTTGTCCTAAAAAATTCCGTATTTAGTTTTTAATCGCTGCAATTTACTTCCGATTGGTTTTGTAAGCAGCAACAGGAATATTACATTTGAAACCATATAAACAACGGTAAACGGTGCTGCGGTTGTAATGCTTGCCACAAATCTTGCTATATTAAATGTGCCGTCAGCCCAGAGAGTTGTCCATACATCCATTATAAAAGAAAATGCTATGCCCGATAGAGCGCCGTAAATAATAAGCAACACCTTACTCTCAACAAGTTTTTTAGCAAGCAAGCCCGCCAAAAATCCGATAAGTCCCCACGCAAGCATTTGAAACGGAGTCCACGGTCCTTGACCAAAATAGAAATTTGAAACCACAGCAGAAAAAGATCCTGTAATAAAACCTGCTTCACTGCCAAGATAAATTGCGGTAATAATTACAATAGCCGTAACAGGCTTAAAAAAGGGAATCGGTGCAAACACAAATCTACCTGCAACCGACAACGCTGTCATAACCGCAATTATAACAATTCTGCGAGCATCGTTTTTTCCCTTTTCAAATGATACAAAAAAAGGAATACAGGCAACTACCGAAAGAGCGAGTGAAACGAAAGCGTATTTTCTATCGCCTAAGAAAAATACTCCGCAAAGCACGATAAGCGGCGCTACTAAAAATACGCATAAATATTTAATTACCTTTTTAGCAGTCATTTTAGCCCTCCTCAACACAAGAAAGAAGCTCGGCGGTAGTAATTATGCCGTCTTGTATTCCCCTTGAAATTTTATTTGCAGAAGTTGTGTAAAATCTTTTTCCGCAATAAAATTCGTGTGGCTCAAGTCTTTTTGAAAGAGTGCCGTTAAAAAGCATTGCGCATACTGTTGATACCTCGGCAGAAAAATCAAGATCGTGAGTAACAAGCAAAACAGTTATTCCTCTCTGCGAAAGCTCATGCAAAATTTTTGCGAGTTCTGCCTTTGAAAAGCTGTCACAACCCTTTGTCGGTTCGTCAAGCAATAATATTTTCGGTTCGAGAAGTAAAAGTTTTACAAAACCTGCACGCTGAATTTCACCTCCGCTAAGGTCATACGGATGGTGATTTAAAAGATGGTGTACATTAAACTTTTCTGACAATTTATTAATTTTTTCCAAATCCCCGCTCACGCTTTTAAAGTCTTCAAGCAAGCTGTCTTTAACAAATAACAATTGTGGATTTTGAGGCATAGTAGCTGTTTTTTCATTTAGTTTCACCTTGCCTCTGTACGGCTTAAGCCTTGCTCCTATTACGGAAAGCAAAGTTGATTTTCCGCTGCCGTTTGCACCGACAACCGAAAAAATCTCTCCTCTGTTTACCGATAAATTAAGACCGAGGAGCACATCATCAGACTTTTTATCATATCTGAAATATACATTTTTAACCGATAATATTTCATCGTCGGAATTATTATTCTGCAATGTATGTTCTATAAAAGAATTATTTTTGCTATATTTTGCAAAAAGTTCTCTGCCTTCTTTGACCGTAACGGGGCATTGCGATTTACAATCTGTTACGGAATAAAGCCGTGCAGGCACGGGCAAAGCGAGCATCATAGGATGATTTTTTGAAATTTTGCTAAGAGCGTTGCAAGTATCTTTAGGTGCTGTATCGGTAATTATTTTTCCTTGCTCCATAACAATAATTCTATCCGCAACGGGAAACAGTTTTTCAAGTCTGTGTTCGGTAATAATTACAGTGATACCCAAGTCTTTATTAAGTTTGTCAAGAATTGTAAAAAAGTTTTCTGCCGATACAGGGTCAAGCTGACTTGCGGGTTCGTCAAGAATTAATACATCAGGCTCGGCAACAGATGCCGCCGCAAGATTAAGAATTTGCATCTGACCGCCCGAAAGTGAGTTTGTCTTTTGTTCTATTATTTTTGAAAGTCCAAAGTAAGTAGCCGTTTCACTTATTTTAATATTTATTTCTTCACTCGACATTCCCATATTCTCAAGCGTAAAGGCAAGTTCATGGAGTACGGTATCGGTTACTGTTTGATTTTCGGGATTTTGCGAAACATAGCCAATTTTAAAAGCCGTATCTTCTTCACTGCATTTTTCAATATTTTCGGAACAGAAAAATATTTCTCCCGTTTTTGTGCCGTGAGGAGCTGCCTGCGGCTTTAAAAGTCTTAGCAGTGTAGTTTTTCCGCAGCCGGACTGACCGCAGATAACACAAAACTCTCCCCTTTTCACAGTGAAATTCACATTATCCAAAGCCTTTTCCTGCATCTGCGGATAAGTAAAACTTAAATTTTTGACAGAGAAAATTTCCATACAAGCTCCTCCTTTAACTCAATGATAAACGGCATAAATGACAGTACACCGAAAGCCGACATTCCGATTACGGATAATATTGTAATATCACACATCTCGATATGCGGATATATAAGAAAATCAAGTTGACCTGTCGCTAAAGCAAACAGCACTGTAGTCAACATTCCCAGAGAAAGTACAGTAAAAACCGTATCTGCTTTTGTAAAAGGAAAGCGGCAGTAAAAACTGCGCTTTTTAACTCCGTATCCTCTTGCGCTCATTGAATCGGCAGTTTGAACCGAACCCTCAAGCATTACGGAAACCGAAGCAGAAAATGCACCTATGTATTGTTTAAATTTATTTTTACCGCAAAAATCGGATTGAGCCGCCAATGTGCGCTTAAACACAAGAATAAATTTAGGCACAAAATGAAGTACCATCGAAAACAATAATGCAAGTCTTGGTAAAAATCTTCCGAAAATATATATAAGTTTTTCGGAATCAAACACACTGTTGAATACCGAAAACCAAAGTATTACGCTCAAAAGCATCAGTCCGAGCACCGCACCGTAAACTATAGCCTCAAGCGTAATAGGAATATCATTTATAAATATAAGCGGTGTTACTCCCTTGTGTGAGAAAAGCGGATTGGTTATTGTTACAAGTAAAAAAATCAGCACATAACCAAAAAAGGATTTTAAAAATAATTTAAAACCCTTTTGTAATACAGAATAAGCCGCCGCTCCGAAAAGCGACAGCAGTAAAATTATATAATTCCATGTAAACATTGATACCAACAGCACAGATACAAAATATATAAGCTGTGCCAGCGGATTAAAGGAATTAAATCTTAGCATTATTCTTCTCCTGTAAATTCGTTTCCGATATCTGCGCCCAAATCGCAGGTATATAAGAATTTAATTGTATCTCCGTCATGTAAATCATAAGAATTGCAGCCTACCGACGGAAAAACATCATTTACGCAGTATTCCCAGCCCGAAAGCTGACCGCAAGAAAATTCATAAAGATTTGCGATACCCTCGATATAAATATCTGCGTCCGTTCCCTCGTATTCATATTGAATTTTATTCTGACGGCAGGCTTCACTAAGTGCATCATATGCGGTAGCATTTTCGTCAAGAGTAATCTTTGTAGGCTTGAGAATTACGCCGTCACTCGGAACATAGCTTTCAAGACCGCTTTCAAGCTGATCCATATTATTTAAAATGGTTGAGCAGTTGATTGAAAAAGTAACCTCCATTCCCTCTTTTTGAGATGAAGAGGAATAGTAGTCATCGGGAGTCTGAACCGAACAGCCGCATAGCACGGCAGTAATTATCAATACAAGTAATAAAAGTTTTAATTTCATTATTTGTCACCTTTTCTTTTGCCGAATAATCTGAACGGCTCACCGTCTTTTTTCAGCACTGTTAATCTTATAATTAAAAGCACAGCCGCTACTACCACAAGTCCGATAAGAGAAACATAGAAAATAAAATTATTGTCGTCATCCGAATTTGCCGCCGCTACGGAATCCGGAGTAGATGCAAGCGTAAAAGGCTCGTAATTGTCATCTGCCAAAGCCATTACCTGATCATCATAATTTTCCGCATTATTGGATTCGGGATTTACAGTTGTTTCCTGCTGTCCTTCGTCAACTTGCGAATTATGTTTTTCTGTAATATCACCTGTATTTACAGAATTATTTTTATTGTTGCTGTCTATATTAACCTCAGAACTGTCTGTGTTTGAATTTTCAGTGTTCTGTCGGGAATTTTCGCTATTAGAATTATTTTTCTTTGTATCGTCAAATTCAAAAATCTCGGTATTGCCCTTTGACATATATTTATATAAATCAACAAGTGAGTTTAATGCCTGATAACACGCAATATTATTCGATTTTCCGTTTTCAATATGAGAAAAACCGCCGTCAGAATTTTTGAAAGTCATGAGATTGTCAACAAGAGTGTTGCCGTTTTTAATAAATCTTGAATCCGACTGCACATCTATATCGAGTGCAACAAGCGCAGAAATAACTTGGGAAACACTCTCGGAATTTACTGTGCCGAAAGAAGAATATCCGCCTTTTTCATTTTGTTTTTTTGACAAAACATTAAGTGCTCTGTCAATAGATTCTTTTACCGTACTGTCAGATTTATAAGGAGCAAGTGCCTGTAAGCACATTGCGGTAACATCGGTATCGGCAGACTTTCCCATAAGTGTAAAACCACCGTCCGAAAGCTGTAAGCCTATAATTTTTTTAATAAAATATTCTCTGTCATATTTTGCGTCACTCGGAACTTTTGCATTTGCACAGTCGAGTGACAGCAAGGCATAAACATATGCATTTATACCTTGCTTGTTCACATTTTCACTGTTATAAACTCCGTCACTGAGCAAATTTTTGCCGTTGATATTTTCAGGATTAAGTCCGCAGGCATAAAGTGCAAGTGAGGTACGCTGAAAATCTGTAGCTTTGCTTTTTGATTTATATAACTTTTCGGCAGATTTTATCATAGAACTTTGTACAGCAGTTACATCTGTACCGTATTTTGACAAAGAAATAATATACCACTGTGTTTCAGAATTATCTGTGGTTTCAGAAAGTTTTTGTACAAACGAAGCTGTATCGTCAGCCTTTAAAATTGCCGATTTATACGAGATAATTCCGTCTATAGTTTTTGAAATATCTTCTTTTGTGTAGTTTTCAGCCGCATTTACTGTTACCGATAAAGATAACATTACTGCGCATATAAGTAAAGCTGTCAGTTTTTTCAGCATAATTATCATTCCTTATTAGAATTATTCTGTTTCACCCGAAAGAATTGTCTGAAGTGCTGTAACATCATTTACATCAACTTTTCCGTCTTTGTTTACATCAGCAATTCTTACTTGTTCTTCGCTAATATTGTTATAATTGCTAAGGTATGTCTGAATAGCTGTAACATCGTTAATGTCTACCTTACTGTCAAGGTTTACATCATTGACAATCTTTGTATCTACAAATACTGTGTAGTCATCTGCGTAACGAAGAACTGCAGGAGCACCGCTGTAACCGTACTTTTCAACCTGTAAGCTGTGGTCGCCGAATGTAAGCTGATCCTTATCAATTACAACTACACCGTTATAATCTGTTGTGTATTCTTTGCCGTCAAAATATACTGTCATATTATCAATCGGAAGAACAGCGTCACCGAATGTAGCCTTTGCTGTAAATGTAATTTTACCCTCGCTTGTAAGCAATGAAGTATCTGCAATCGGGAGGTAGCATGGATACTCACCGTAATAAAGAACTACTGTATCATTATTATTAAGTGTATAATCGTTTACTCCTACATTAGGAACTACGCTGTTTACAGCATAATACCAGCCGTCCCAGCCGCCGAATGAACCTGCTGCAATGCCGTTTACCTCTGAAATATAGCCTGCATCTGCACCTACTACTTCGATATTATCAGAAACTTCGTCTGCATATGAGATAAGCTGACCGACATTGCTGTCCTTTGTAATTTCAAATGTGTCATTAAGGTAGCAAGCCTCCGGACCTTCAATTCTGAGATTTACATTAATTGTGTTTTCTCTTGCAATATTAACTGTAAAGTCGTCAGCATAACGAAGTACGGCAGGAGCACCGTTTGAATTTTTCTTTTCAACCTGAACACTGTGCTCACCTGATGTAAAATCAGCCTTGCTAAGTGAAATTGTACCGTTTTTATCTGTTGTATAAGTATGACCGTCAAAAGTAACTGTCATATCTGCAATAGCAACTGTGCTTACGGTCGGATTCCAGTCGCCGTCATATGTAGTTGACTCTGCATTAAAACTGATTTTTCCGTCACTGTTTAATGCCGAAGTGTCAATCTGCGGAAGAAGACAAGGAAAATCACCGTAATAAAGAACAACTGTATCATTGTCGCTAAGTGTGTAATCACCTACGCCAACATTTGGTGAAACTGAATTTACAATATACTGCCAGCCGTCCCAGCCGCCGAATTTGCCTGCTGTTTCGCCGTTTACATCTGTTATGTAATTATTTTCGGCGCCTGTTACCGTAACATCATCAGAAAGCTTGTCTGCATACTGAATTAAGTCAGCTGCCGTGCTGCCCTGTGGAATTTCATAATTGTCATAAAGCACACAAGAATCCACACCCTCAATACGGAGTGAAACTGTAATGTCTTTTGTTTCTGCCGCAAATGCCGTAACTGCAGATGCAGAAACAAGCAAAGTAGCAAGTGAAGCAGAAATAAATTTTGCTGTTGTTTTCATAAACATTCTCCTTAAATAAAAAATAGCCCCTTAAAAGAGGCATAGCTATATAAAGGGTAATAATTTACCCAATAACTATTCTCCCACTGCCCAAGAAAGTTTTTCAAACTATGTTATGGCAGGTCTCCTGACTTACAGTCTGCATTAAAGCAACCAAGGCGCCTTCTCGGTTTCCCAATGGCATGAGCCAAGGCTA
>UMEG01027412.1_pt1 | contig 10552 bp, 5 predicted proteins | sample 1964691 | NCBI WGS metagenome assembly UMEG01 (sample SAMEA4836014, study PRJEB28245) | human gut metagenome | biome: gut microbiome; material: fecal sample | place: Denmark | collected 2008 | reverse complement strand
CAGCCACAAAAGCGGATATGTCTTCCAGCTCTGGAAGAGCCAGTGTAGACTTCTTCAGCAGCTCCGTTTTCGACACCTTATGCGGCACGCCGTTTGTATCGTACACCTGTACCGTTTCACCATCTTCTTCCGTTGTCTGATTCTTCATACTTTCTGTATGTTTCAATAGATTGTCAGTTTCTTCACCTGTAAAGCTTAATACAAAATCTTCTTCTGCTGCCATAATTGTTTTTAATTTATAGTTATTAATGATATTACCAACATTGTATATTATAATTATCTCATTGCATCATTAAGCCCAGCAAGAAACCATGGAAGAAGCGACGCTGCATGATGTCTTACCCTGTTAACTTCATCATCTGAAAATTCGGTATCGTCATCGCTGGAAAAAATTTTCTCAGCCAATTTTAAATCAGCAATACCAACTCCTGTCACATTGAAAATGTTATCTGCAAACATTTCTCTGACATCAATCTCCACGAATTCAGATTTATCTATCTTCGTGTACTTCTTAAATTGCTTAAAATCTATTTTCATGATTAATCGACTAAAATTCCATTTTCAAAAACCAGTTTATACGTTGAAGGTATCGAACCATTCTGTATAGTCCATGATATTGTTCTCGTTGCTCCTTTTTTGTATGTATATGATCCATCGGCTTGCAATGACCATCCGGTACCGAACTCATTAGACAATATCGTATTGGTATAAAGATTTCCGTTTACATGTACTCCTCCGTCAAAATATCCGGCATAAGTATTAGAACTATGTGGCTTGCTAGTACCGTTCCTTGAAGCATAGATACATGCTCCACCGTCATTGCTTCCAATTACTTTAACCCCAAATTTCCCGTCAGTCGCACCATTGAAGTTTATGTCAATCATACCACTGTTATCATCCGTAGGAACACCAATCCGTATACTCCTGCTATCATTGCCGAAAAAATCCCTTCCCTTCCAATTCAAGGAACCGTTGTCTATAGTGAAACCTCCAATCTTAGCACCATCGGCAGATATTGTTCCAGAAAAAGTACCTTTAGCGGCTTTCAGTTCACCCGAAAATGTACCGTCTGCACCATCCAGATGTTTCACTTTTAACGAGTTTACATCTATGCACTCTGTAAGAAGAAGTGGTTTCCCATTTTTAACCGTAAACACGGCTATTCCTTTCCCTTCAGAACTTTTAATTTTAAACTTATCTGAAGAAATAACAATCTCATTTTTTTCGATGTCAATACCCGTAGCACCAAGTTTAATTGAGATATTTTTCTCTGCTACATCTACAACGCTTTCACCATTTGACAACAATATTCTTGCTGCACGTACCTCTATTTCTCCAGAAGCAAGTCTGATATAATTTGTCTTGTCCCTATTACCGATATATGTCTTTCCATAAACATTAAAGTATCCTTCTTTAGTTAGACGATCATATCCGATTGAAACTATATCTTTCCCGGAGAGGGAGTAAGAACTTATCCCCTGATAGAAGGTAAGAGAAGGCGCACCGTCTCCGTATGCAGACAACACGATTGCAGCCTGAAAATCTGTATCCGATACGTCTCCAAGTTGTACCATCACATCTCCAACTGCCGGTATGTCGCTGCCTTCGTCACAATGATTCACGGATACCTCTATCCAGTTATCACCAACATTTTCCACCAGACGCCACCAATAGTGATTGGATACGCCGTCATACGCGCCTTCCTTAATATTAAAGGACTGTGAGCGTACTAAATTCTCTGGCTTAAAACGATTTTCTATGGCTTTCTCACCATCATCTGCAAGGAAGTAACAGCGATAAACAGAACCATAAGTTCCAGGAGATGAGTAACCTCTTTTCCCGTCTGAGAACTTGACTCCTTTACCATCCTTGAAACGAATTCCCTTTTTTTCTATAAACTCGACCTTAGTAATCGTTGCTCTGGCCCCGCTGGCGTTGAACATGAAGGAAGCTCCGGCCAGCTCGGTCTCCATTATTGAAAGTAACTGGAAGATAGCTTTCTTGCGCACGTACAGTTTGTCAATCCATCCGACAGACTCGCCGCCCTTTTCTGAAGAGAATGACATACCAGCACCCATCATTCCGGTCACGAAGTCAATTGATTCCAGGAAAGGAGATATGATACCGCCAAGAAGCTTAATGAGATAGTTTGTCTGGTCTTCCTTGTCCTTTCTCAATAATGTTGCAAGTGACCGTTTTGCCGAAAATACGTTACTGTCCGATGGGGCAGTAGAATCATTGGTCTTAATCACATATATGCTACTTCCTCCGCCTCCAACATAAGTATGCCCTTTATACGTAATCGACTCCAGTTTCTCTTCCACATCATTAAGGCGAGAGTAGGGCATACTTTCCCCAATAGTATATACCGGAGAATCCCATGGAATGTCAAGGTTAAACTCCCATCCGAGAACACGGCTTTCACGGCCATTCTCAAAAAAGGCTTTATTGACCAGGTTTATCTTTTGCCCGAACTCGAAAAAGCGTTTCAGCTTGTCTTCATTAACCCATTCTGACCGGAGGGTAGTGTAGTATGTACCATCGTCCTTTTTTCGCTGGTCTGCTATCTTCTGTGCCTTCTCTTTCAGTTCCTGCTCCGCGTCCGGAATCATTTGTACAGAAACAAACTTTGGATCAAAACCGGAAAGGATATACTTGTCATCATTTTCAGGATATATGGTATCATCCGGCAATGGACGTCCGTAGTCTTCGCTGCGGACAATTTCCCAAAGCTGGCTTCCGTTGTTGTCCGGGTCAAAAATAACACCGAACTCCAATCCATTCATTTTGCCGGACTGAAAGATAATTGTCAGCTCTTGTCCCGGAAGTATGTAGTCCTTGGAGAAATTCAGGCCAGTATCACGATAGCGATAGTAAGTCACGGTTTCCTGACCTCCGTCTTCATTTGTAACGGTTTCCGTCCTCGTAGATACACTTGACATCGTACTTTCAAGTCGGGGATATACCTCGTCAAATACCACGATGTCTTCAATTGCTTCTTCCTGGCTCATGTCAGGATACACATCTATGTATGGCGTACCAGCGGGAAGCATAAGTCGTCTTTGCACAACTCCGTTTACTACCGTCTGCTCTTCAATGGAACGGTAGTTCTCAGGTATGTTTCTTGTAGATCCGAATGCATAAATGCGGGTGGCATAAGTGCCTTTGCTCTCACTGCGAGTCATGGCAGACGCTTCAGCCCCTAACTCGATTTTCACGGCATCACCGAATTCGTTTCGCCCAAAATGAATTACGTTGTCCGTTATCCAGCAATCACAGTTCCACTTATCCTCACCCGCCATTGAGAATAAGGCATCCAGCAGGTTCATATTGTCATACGTCATTGCAACTGCCTTATTCTCTACTGTTGAATCTATTTCAAATACGAATTCTTTTCCCTTATAGGTATATCCCAAAGCTTTCAGGTTACGTAAGAACACACCAAGCTGTACATCAAGGGCTGCGGTGAGAGACCATGACGCTTCATATCCAGCATGTTCAGGAGTGTATTTGAAAATTTTGTTTTTCCACTTCCAGTAGTAAGCATCCAGTTTCAGCTCATAATCATATCCAGCGGTAGAAGCATTGAAAGAAGGTTTCTGCAAGTCAGTTACCTCATATGCTTTTGAAAGTAATCCGCCCAGAGAATCATCCAGAACCCCAGAAAGGTCTACATAGTCACCAAGTTTAAAATATATAGGTTCAGGCACGGAAAAGGGGAGAACGATGTAGTCCTCTTTCATCAGTGTAAACTTTCCCTTCGCCCCTTTGTTGATAGGGGTAGAGAACCTTGTTTTTCCGGATATGTCCTTAATTTCAATCATATCCCCAAAGTTCATAAATAACAAATGGAAGCCCTAAAAATCCGGACTTCCATTTGAAACAATAAAGGAAATGTTTGTTATTCGCTTCTGTCCATGGGATTCGGTTCGCAAAACTTACTTGAAACCTTACCGAAACACCTGTCAATACTTAACCCGTAAGAGATGCTTTTCCCCAGGTAAACCAGCTTGAAGACTTCGCTCCCAAGAGCGGGGATTTTGATGTTTACGGCTCCCTTCTCCAGTTCTGACTGAAAGGCTTTCTTCTTTGTCCGATAGTCACCTTCTGAGCCTCCTTCTATTGTGAACTGGAGAGTGATTTCACGCGATGCTACTTTTGCATTTTCGGTTATTATTCGCTTCCCGTGCTCCAGACGGCTCTCATCTTCAATGTAGTCTTTCATCTGATTGAATCCGTCGATAGCATCGAGAAAACCGTCACCCATGCGGACACCCCATGTGCTCCAGGCATCCTTCCCGTTAATAAATAAATCTCCTGTCATAATCTTGCTGTATTACGTTTCACTTCGGCAATGTCGGCCTGCATCTGTTTGATAGGTTTGACAATTTCGCCTGTGTTCTCTCTGATTTGCTGTAACTCCAAATAGGAATTGGCCAGGATAGTACGTGTCTCGTCGGCGATGTTGTATAGGCCGGTCACTTGTGATGTCAAGGCACTGATGGAGCCTCGCAGTTCGGTAATAGCTATCGTTTGCTGCTGTTCTGCCGTCTCAATACGAAGATTGGACTCATACACGGCAGTGAACCGACCGCTCAGTTCTCCGGCATCCTCGTGCGTCATTTCCGTACCGAATCCGCGGCTGGAGGCCGACTGCTGGGAACTGCTGCCAGCCTTGTCGTATCCGGTAGCTGCGGCAAGTTCATCCCGTAGTTTCAATGCTTCATTCACGTACCCCATATATTCGTTTTGGAGTGAATTACGTTCACTCTCACTCAGGTTTCCGTCCTTCATACTTTCACCGAATCTGTTCCACCAGTCTTCCAGCTTCTGGCTGTACATGTTACCGATTTTATCTGAAAGCATGGCACGCATAAAGTATTCTGATAGGTTATCCGCAAAATCTTCCGCCGATGCATCCATATCCATAAGGGTATCGATGAAACTATCATACATGGAATCAAAACTTATTCCGGTAAGCTGTTCGAAAAGTCCCTCTTTCAGTCCTTCGAGGTTTCCGGCCAGATCTGCATATTCATCTAGTGCATCAACGACAGCATTTCCATAGCCTCCTTTTCCTGAATCGGCCATTTTCTGCCACAAGTCTACATTCTGACGTAATAAGTCCATCTGCTCCGGCGACATCTGCCACAAGGAATCTGTACCTGTGAATTCTGCCATGACATTTTCTCGAATCCATTGTATGTCACTTTCCGACCAGCCCATGTAATAGGCCCAGCTATGATGCTTACTGTGATAGCCAGCATTTGCCTGCGCTTTTGCAAGGACATTCTTGTTGTATTCCTCCTGATACTTGATGGCTTTATTGTACTCTGCTACGGATTTCTCGCTTCCCTTGCTGGACTTCATTTCTTCCGTAAGGGATTCGATGGCAGACTGCAACTTTTCGTTTCTGTCCGTGAGTCTGTTGATGGTATCCTGCACCTCTTTTTCGTTTCCTCCAATACCGAAAAGTTTGCTGAATCCGCCGAAAGTCAAAGTATCCCATATTCCACCTACAGACTTAAAGACACTACTGAATATGTTACCTACGAAACCATCCAGCCCCTGTGTCCCGATAGCATCTAAAAGAGAAAATGCAGCTCCAATTATACCTCCAAGTTTCTCGCTCTCTTCTGCAAATATGTCTACTATATTTCCGGCCAAATCACCGACCTGAGAGAGTGAAATTTCAGAATTTGAACCAAGCTGGGTAATGACGTTCGACAATGTGACAAGGTTGCTTGTCGTTTTATCTGTCGACTTTTGTACATTGACCTGAGCGTTCTGCTGTCTTTTTTGGGCATCATTCAGTTTCTTCGTGGCCGCTTCCTTCTGCTCATCTGTTCCGCTTCTCATGGCTTCGTTGTATTCCTCCTGAGCTTGTGACAGTTCTTCCTGTGCCTTGGCTAATTCGCTTAACTGTTTGGGTAGGTCGGCCAGCAATCCTCCTTTGTCGATAAGGGTTGACTGGATGTTGCTTAAAGCCTCGTCAATGACCTTCTTCTGGTCAACAGCCATATTCTTGTATTCTTCGGAGTTCTTGAAGTCCCTAAGCTGCTGCTTTACCTTGTTCAGGGACTTTTTGGATACCTTGTCCAAGTCACCGAAGATAAGTTCCCAGTTGATTCCCTGTTTCAGCTTCTCAAGATCAAGGGAGGAGAGTGCCTTATCCATTTCTTTCTGGAGTATGTCCTTGTCTCCCTGGGTAGTGGCTTCCGAGATTTTACGGGTGTACTCGGCTATGATTGCATCACGTTTCTGCATGAACGTACCGTAGCTTTTCAGGTAACGTTCGTTGGCCTCGATTGCAGCTTGATTTTCAGTTTCTGTAATTTCGGCCAGACCTTTTTCACGCGACGTCATGGCATTAGACGCACGACTTCCTAATACTTCCCGCTGTTCAGACGTAAGCTTTCCTCCTTGCGCATCTTCCCATTTTTTGCGCTGTTTCCTAATTTCATCGATTTCTCGCTGGTAATCCAGCTCAATCTGTCTGCGCTTCTTTTCAGAACCTTCTTCCATCAGGTTGATTTCTTCCTGCTGATTTGTTCTGCGAAGCTGAAGGAGTTCTTCTGCAACCTGTTGCTGCTCTTTCTTTTGTCGCTCGGCATCTTTCTTCGCATTATTCTCTTGTTTGGCCAGAGTGTCTCCTGTTACACCACCGAGCGATTTATATGATTTTTCTGCTGCTTCCAACTCTTCTACAGCTTTCTTATAAGCAGATTCAGTGCCTTTTTTAGCATCCTCTACGGCCTTTAATTTTGCTTCGTAAACAGCTTTTGCTTCTTTATATGCTTGCTGATACGTCTTTTCCGATGCTTCTCTTTGCGATTCCAGGCCAGATATGGTGCCGTCAATCCCTTTTAACGCTGCTTGCGCATTATTGAACCGTATTTGAACGTCAATAGGAATTGTTGCAAAAGGAAAATTCTTAATTTTTTCTTGCTCTTCCTGCAATATTTGTCTTGCTATATTGTATTCGCGTATAATCTGCTCACGATTACTTCTTGCTTCCATCAGCTTGACTTCAACAGGTTTCGAGTTTTCCTCTGTTTCCTTTTTCAGTCGATTATATTCGCTCAAGGCTGATTTCCACTTGTTAAGATTTGCTTTTGCTGATTCTATTTGTGAAGCGATTAATGGGGCACCTTGTCCCGCATTTTTTAAAGAAGCATTTAATGATTTTATTTTCTCCTCCCATTGTTGAATATTCTTTAGTATGTTTTCATAACTGTTCTTGTCTCGTTCCTTATTCAGTTCTTTATTTGCTTCTGCAAGATTGAGTACAGCCAGTTGTTCACGGGTATAAGCAGAAGAAAGTGCAGGAGAATACCTTTGTAGTTCCTCATAGGCCTTTATCTTTGAAAACTCGGTTTCTGTCTCATCTTGGATAACGCGTATCAGCTCTTCTATTTTTTTCTTGCGTTCCTCTTCCTGATTCGCAAAATTCTTTTGTTCTTCATTGAATTTTTGCTGTGCCTTTTCCGATGCGGTTGTGCTGTCATGAAAGGCCCACATTGTAGCAACAAGCCCGGCAAGAACCGTAGCTGCCAGTACATACGGGTTAGCTTTCATAACCGTATTCAAAGCCTTTTGTGCTATCATTTGAGCTTTGGTAACCAAGATTGCAAGTTCCATTCTGGCCGTTAATGTATCCTGAGCTATTCGCACTACAATAAGAGCGGTTTTATATGTCCCGTATGTAGCAATCAGTCCTATCAAAATCTTACCAACAGTTTCATAGTTCTCAATAAGACCTTTCAATCCTGAAATACCTGCAGAAGCAATTCCCTGAGTATCTTTTCCAATCTCATTCAACATTGTATCCCAAGCATCTCCAAGGTTACTCAACTGACCTGTAAGAGACTTAGACTGTTCTTGCATCAGGTTATAATAGATTCCTGATTCACTAGTCATATTTTTGAAGGCCTGTTCTACTTCTTTAAATCCTACCTTGCCTTCCTTTACTAAACCGGAAACTTCATCTTTTGTCACACCAAGCACTTTTGCCAGTACCTCGTAGAAGGAAATACCACGTCCTGCAAACTGACGAATATCGACCGCATAGGCCCTTCCTTGTGTCCTTAATGTGCCATAGAGATAGGCTATTTCACTAAGCTGGGAGCCAACACCGGCGGCTACATTTCCCAACATTACAAGCTCATCACCCACATTCTCAGCTGACGAACCGTAAGCAATCATTTGCTTGGCAGATGATGCCACCCCTTGAAGGTCAAAGGGTGTCTTTGCGGCAATATCCACCAGTTCCGACATCAGTTTATCTGCTTTTTCCTTACTTTTCAGCATGGTTGAAAAAGCAATTTCAAGCTGCTGGAATTGTCCTCGTACATTGACAAGTTCTGTGGCAAAGTTTTTCAAGGCAGTTACTCCACCTATTACACCAAGTACTTTGGTTAAGGAAACGGACATCTTTTCATTTGCTTCGACCGTTTCACCTGCTTCTTCCTTAAAGGCTGCATATTCATCCTTCAGTCTCTTTACTGAAAGACGGGCTTCAGCCTGCTGCTGAGTCAAACCAAATAAAGTAGCTTTTTCTTCATCGAGAGTCTTCTTTGCAGATTGGTATTCTGATAATAAGCCTGCAGCTCCCGTCGGATTTCTTTTTAAAGCTGTTTTATAAGCATCGCCCAACCGCTTAACATCATGTTCTACGTCTTTGACAACTCTTTTCTGGTCAATAATTTTTTGAGTAAAATCATTTACAGATTGTGAGGCATTGTAAATATTGGATTTAAAGTCTTTTTCCATCACTGCGCCAGCTTTAGCCGCCTCAGTTACCAGTCCCATCATCTGCTGACGGGTGGATGCCAGTTGTGTTTCTAAAGCCTTTGCAGCTGCAGGGGATTTGTTGACGTCCATCTTCTTGAGCTGGGCTTCCAGCTTACTAATCTCATTACGAAGTTTTATAACCTCATCATATTGTGCGCTTACGCGGAATACAAGTGTAGCCATATATTAAAAACTGAATATTAATCGTTTGAAATTACACCTCAATTCATTAATATTCAGTTTTTACGATGATTAATACCAAACAATAAACCTATTGTTGCGTATTTGTGTTTTTTCGATGTCTTATTCTACCATTAGCGTACTCTTTTCGCTTATAAATGTGAGTGTTATCACCTGTTTCTAATATTGTTTTTATTGCTTTTTCAACCCATTCTTTACCAAATTCTTTATATCTGTTTCGCAAAGCATATTGAGAGAGATTTAACCGTTGTGCCCAATCATGTATCGTTAGAGATTTATCGCCAACAGTTATAAAGTTGGATTTATATTTTTGCCTTACATTTTCACTTAAAGTTATCCACCTGCAATTATTAGGCTCATAATTGCCATCTGAATTTATTCTGTCTATTGTAAGATTATCTTTATAACCGCTTACTATTGCCCAATCGTGGAATTTTTGAAAATCGTTTAGCCATTCATCACAAACACTAACACCTTTTTTACCATAATTTTTATATGCTTTTCTTGTGGAATTGCAACAGCGTTCTTTCATTTTAGACCATATATTATATAGTCTTGTGTTTGTCTTACCGTGTTTTGAATTTGCTTTTTTAGTTCTTTCAATTTGTAAACATCCGCAACTTTTAGTTATACCACTATGTAAATTGCATTCTCTGGCGACTATCATTTTACCGCAATCGCATTTACATTTCCATAATGCAACATGATTACTTGCAAATCCAATGTGTTTTAAGGCTATCAATCTGCCAAACCTTTGACCTGTAATATCTTTTATATCAAGCTTTGAACATCCACAACTCTTTGTTATCCCATTTCTCAAATTACTTGAACGAACAACACAAGTTTTTCCGCAATCGCATTGGCAAAGCCACTTAAAATGCTTGTCTTTATCATTAGGTTTTTGTTCTACCTGTTTTAAAACGACAAGTCTGCCAAATCGCAAACCTGCCGTTATTTTAAATGCTTCTCTCATAATTAAGCTGCATCTTTACCCAAAAACTTATTCACAAAGTAAACTTGACCTTTACCTGTTACTTTTGTGGTTGTAGAAACAAGTATCGAACCATCGGGCTTGTTTATTGTTGTCTGTTTCAGTTCAAATAACCCTAAATCCATAGCCTTTTGTGTGGGTTGGTTGTAATATTGACCTTTTGAGCATAAGTAGCCATTTTCACGCATCCAAGCGAACAAACGGTTCTGACCTATATTCACGCCATTCTGCTGCAATATCTTTGCAAGCTCGGCAACCAAACATGAGCGTTGAGAAGTTGAAACAGCATCGGCAAACAGAACTTTAGGCGCGTTACTTTTTATAGTCTGTTCTGCTATTTCTGCTTTTTTTTCTGCTTCAATTCGTTTCTGCTTTTCTTCTTTTAGGTTGGTCGCAAGCTGGATTAAGAAATCAGGGGAAGTCAAAGCCTTTTCAAGCGTTTCTTGTGTCATGTATGCACCATGTTTACGAATTGATGGTAGAACTTCATCGCAAACCCAATCTTGAAATTTTTCAGCATTAGGCAATTTGGATTTCATGGTTAACCTGTAAACCTCGCTTTCTTTG
>UMEG01008904.1_pt1 | contig 10715 bp, 5 predicted proteins | sample 1964691 | NCBI WGS metagenome assembly UMEG01 (sample SAMEA4836014, study PRJEB28245) | human gut metagenome | biome: gut microbiome; material: fecal sample | place: Denmark | collected 2008 | reverse complement strand
TAATGAACCCGATTTAAATATGTTGAAAAAAATGGCTCTTAGAGCAGAGACGGATTTTCATACGTGCGAATGAATATGACTTTTACTAGTAAAACACTAGTAAAAATCTCAACGGAGAAAGTCAGGGAAGCAAAAAACTACCTCCTTCCTTAGAGCCTTTTATTGCAACGCAAAACTACGCCAACAGATACCTCGAAACTCCCCTTCTCTCGATAAGACTTAACAGAGAAGAGTCTATTCATTTGATCTGCTTTCGGTTTGTCCGCCGAGGATGTCCTAAAACATTTTCTGAGCGGCTGTCGCCGAAAGCACAAATGATTCTGGCGTGCATCCCGCTCTGACGAAAAGCCGCAGCGAATACGGGCTCAATCGCAGATCTCGACAAGTCGAAATCTTTCGCAGGATTGTAGTCACGGGCAAGTCCGGCACGCCTTAAGAGCGTTTCCACACTCGGCCACTTCTCACGAAGAAGCCGCGGATCATGCCTATTTTCGATAACGCACATTGCTAAAAAGGCACTGTACGCATCTCGCTGAACAACGGTATTACTGATCCGGGTCCAGCGCTGCTTGAGCGTTTTCTTTATGTAGGACCCGTCAACATGATTGAACTGTGAAAGTCGGCAGCGATAGGCGTTTAATTCAATGAAATCTGCATTGTCGGCACTTTCAGCCTTACGGCGCAAACACTGAATTAAATCTCCTGTCCCATGCTTTCTTACACTCTTACCGAAATTTTCCTGAAAACTTTGATAGCTGTTTTTTTCGCATTTAATCGTTCCGCCCATTTGAATAATTATGTTGGCGATGCGCCTGTGATCTGTCTTTCTGGCGGCAGTCTCAATCCTAAAAATCTCATTGCGTTGATTTACGAGCTTTTTGAAACGATTAGAGCAGTTCCAAACAGCACCTTTCTTGATTGCTCCCGACGCTTCAAAGTTATCCGGATTCGTAGCTTTCAGCGACCTGTGCATCAGCTGGGCAAGACGTCTTTTTTCGATCGAATGATCGTTCAAACTTGCGGGAGATGACGGGATCAAGAAAACACCGTCCTCAGATACACAAGCTATTTTTGCCGGACCGGGATCGATACCAACCCACTTCTCTTTCGGACCCGGTATGTAGCGGACGGGAGGATGTCCTTCTAAGATGAGCTGCAAAAAATAGCGCCTACGGCCTCGGATGCGTCTTCGGCAAACCCGGCAATACTTAAATTTACGGGGTTTAGAAGGGTCCGCAGGATCTGAAAGCGCTTCCCTAAGGTATTCGCTAGAAGATATTTCGACCGGTATTCTGCGTCGATTCCAGGCAAATGCCTTTTCTTTCGGATGCCAAATAATATTGGCATGATTCGACTTATTTTCCAAGGAATGCAGTCCGCGCCCCCGGGATTTAAATCTTGGACGTCCTCCTTTTCCAAAGAGGTATCTTTCGACGGATCTCCAGACACGAGAGCCAATTGCTTCAGCAACTTCTACGCCTAGAATGCATTCGTTTTTCACTCTTTTTGCGCCGGGATCTGTTTTTCGGACAAACCGCTTGGCTCCATTCCTGTGGCCGTTGGCTATCTTGCCAAGGCTGAATTCCGTAAGACCGAAAGAGAACCTGATTTCAGCGAGTTTTCTAGAGCGTTCTTTTCCCTTTGGCAACAGTATTGCCTCCCGCCACTCCCGAGAATTACGCATTCGCTCTAAACGACCGAGCGCGGTATGCAGGGTGGCGTTGTATAAGGACAAGGCGAAGTCAAATTTCCGGTTTAGGAATCGAACCACATCATCGCTGTCCTTAATTGGCAATTCAAGAACGAAAACTTGTGTGCTCATACGGCTCCATTATGGTTCTCCGGCTTTTTCTGAACAATCACGTCTTTGGATAACTGCTTTCTTATTCTTGCCTTAGTGGAACAGGATATTTTTACTAGTAAAACACTAGTAAAAGTAAATATGAGTTTTTCCCCGTCGAAGTTTCGATTTTCTTGAAGCTGCGGCGTGCTTCCATACATGCGAGTGAGCATAAGATTTACTAGTAAAACGCTAGTAAAAAATATTAGGGAAATTGCTTAAGGGCGGAAAAGACATCCAATGGGCGGTTTCTTTTCGCCAAGAGAAGCCTTGGTTCAAATCATTCCAGGTGTCTTCAGTGGCGTTTACAGTATTCAAAAAATGAGTGTTATCTAGGAGAATGTAATGAGCGAAAACTTCACAAAGCTTGTCGAGTCATTTTACGGATCGACGATAGGAAACGTTCGGAGCCCGGTTTGGATGTGCGGTTTGGAATGGGGAGGAGGTTACGACTCGAAAATTCCAATTCTAGAAAGCGAGTTGGAACCTTATGGTCTTGAGGATATTCAAACAACTTCCTTGCAAGACTTTATCGATAATTTTTGGGCATCAGGCAGTCCGTTTTGTCGAAATACGATGAAGATTCTATGCGAGTTGTACAACTGCACAGAGCCTGAGACGGAAGCCTCTTACGACCAGGATTGGGAACCTTGGGAAGAGCTGGGAATCGTAGGCGTTAATGGTCTGGCTTTAATCCTGAATGCGTTTCCTATTTCGTTTGAAAACCGGAGAGTGTCAGGAAAGAAGTGGAATGAATACAAAGTTCGCACAACTAAAGACGAACGCAATCCTATCCTGCTTAGCGAATGGACAGGACTTAAAAATTTTGATGAATACATAAAATTTGTTGTAAAGCATCGATCGAAAATTTATTCGAATGAACGCAAACTTCGTAAACCAAAGTTGATCATTTGCTTTGGAAAACAGTCTCTGGATACCTTCCTTGATTTATGGGACGTTGAAAGCAGGACTCCATCCTTAGCGTTTAATTTTGACGATCCTTTTAATCCGGATTTTGAATCCAAGAGCCATCCCAATTGCTTTGCATACTGGACTGACGAGACCTTGGTTGCAGTCGTTCCTTTTCCCGGAGGCCCGAACGGGATAAAGAGTAAGCCGAGAATAACGAACGTAAGCACGTGGCTATACAACGCTGTCGCTAAAAGATATGGCCCAAATTGGCTCGACATTCCAAATATTGTAGTTTCCGAAAAAACGGAGGAAGTTTCTATCCAATCTGAAGTTCTTTCGGAGACGAGGCTATTTCAGGATCTTGTTAATCAGCAATTAGCATGCTTAGAGAGATTGAAGGGGGCCGCGGCCAAATTGCCGGATTCTTGGTATTCAACAGAAGACGGACAGAAACAATTAGAGTCTTTAAAAGAAACTCTGTTACGCGATTATTTTCATGAGTTTGATGCACTGAGGAAAAACCTTAAAGATCAACAAGATCAGAAGAGAAAAGAAACTCTTGAAAAGCTTCGCTAATCAACGGCTTCAGTGATAAGTTTCAGTGGTCTTTTACGCTTAGTTGACCGATTCTCACTGAGGCCGAATTTCTAATTCTCGAAAAGAAAAGTGGTTGCAGCACTGTCAAAAAGCAGGTTTTATTTCCGAGCTTCCTATTTCTTGGATTTCTCGAACTGCTCAACCACTTCAAGCATATCTTTTGACAAGTAAGATTTTGCGCGGCTGGTCATTCCCAGAGGTATTTCGTATTGCGCCTCTGCCAGGGAGCCTACGATTGCGCCCATAGTGTCAGAGTCCCCGCCATATGAGACGGCAAGGCGAACCGCATCCTCAAAACTAGTGGCGAGAGAGGCTAAATGCAAGGCTAAAGGAACGCAGCTCTGGCAACTTCCGTCGAAAACGCCTCTTCTAGGTAAATTCAAAAAAGCGTCCGAGCCATAGAACTCTTTTGCAACCTGTTCAAAGATTGAGGGAGATTTAATTTTTTCTGTCCGCATCCTAAAAATAGCTGTCGCGGCAGCAACTGCTCCTTTAATACCTTCCGGATGATTATGCGTAATGGCTGCAGATAACTCCGCTTGTTTTCTTACTTCGTTTTCACAACCGAACAGCCACCCGATCGGACTTACTCTCATGGCCGAGCCATTGCCGAAACTATTGTAAGGACGAGGATCTCGACGCTTAAACCAGTTGAAAAAATACTCACCGTATCCACCCATTGGATAGGGATATTTTCGGCACCACGTCCGCAGAGAGGTTTGATAATCAGTGCAGCTTAGGATTGCGTCAGCTACCGCAATCGTACAAACCGTGTCGTCAGTGAAACTCGATCCATGAGCAAACATTGGAAAGTTGTAGTCCGACGTGTTGTTGAATTCGTATGTGCTTCCGGCAATGTCGCCGATGATTGCGCCGATCATGGTTCCCCTGTTATTCAGATCTAGTAAAACTCATAACTATGAGAAATTCCCCGTTTATTCTAACTTCAAATTTTTGAGGTCAAGAAGCTTCTTAACTCATTGACTATCTTCAATTTCGACTGCTAAATTTATCTTGACTGTACAGTCTGAGCCTCGCGTAGTGAGCTCCCCGCCATTGTGCGGGCCGGAAGCTCGAGAGCTAAGGTTGGAAGGCGCGCGAATAATACCGGATACAGGGGGTTCATACTCTGTATCCAGGGCCTACACCATCCCTGATTTACTAGTGTTTTACTAGTAAAAATCAACAACTACAAGAAACTTCCTTCAGCCCTGTTCTTGGCTGAGATACCGTCTCACCCTGAATTTCTAGGCAGTTGCCGGAGATATTTTTATCCGGCTCAACAAGCATCTGTTTTAGGTAAGGCCACGGACCATTTCAGAGGATAATTTTCTTTGTTTTTAGAAGGGTCAGTCGCCCGACATACCTCGTCCCAGCAAAAAAATAATAACGTATTGACGATTACCTCTTCCTTCAGCTAGATTGACCTTGACTCTAGAGTCAGTCCTTGGACTGTGCGTAGTGATTACTCCCTCTTATGAGGGACCAGACGATCGAGAGCTAAATATTGAAAGGCGCGCATTTGTATCCGTACTTGGGCCTTCAACCTCAGGTACGGGATTCCGAAGACGGGAGAGGGGAGCGCCTTTGGCGCGCCCCGTTTCTCTTTTAGCGGGATCCTGTACAAAAAAGGACAAAAGGGTTTTCCCCGTTGGGTCGCCTTCCATCGGTTTATCCACCAGCACTAATTCTCTTCCGTTGTGCATAACTCTCCAGGTTCTGGAGGTTTCCTTCTCATGGCTTCTCGGGATGGGCTCGTAACCTCTCACGATTCGAGGAATTTGGCGCAAGTCATCATCTGTCACTCTGAGTTCAGGTTTTTCTTCACCCTTATCATGTTTAAGCCAAACCTTCACCAATCCGAATGGCGTGCTCATTTCCGCCGCTTGAGCCTCTTTTTTATTGGTTCTTGCAAACCATCCTCTCCTAATCGTCATCCCCTGAACATCTTCGGGCTCGATCTTTGCCAGGATTTCTAAAGGATCGCCTTCCGCCTCCTTCTGGACCTTGTGCATCGCCTCAATAATTCTTGCCTTTTCTTGTTCTACTCTGGCCTGATCCACTGCGTTTTCATTTACGGATACGCGCTCACCATCATCTATCTGAGCCTGAGCACGGTATTCGTTTTCAATGGATTGGTTCATGTCGCCAGCTTTTTCGCTAACGAGCTGATCCTTGTTGATAGTGTCGGCAACTTGTTTGGTGCGGGCGGCGTCAACTACTGCTTCATTTGGAGTTGGATAGCGGTTGGCAATGCGGCCTTGTAAATCTTTAAGAGCATCCTCCCTAGTTAGTGGACCACCAAGAAGGTCAAAAGAGCCCTGATCCGCGTTTCCAGATTCCCGCAGACTATCGAGGTGTTCTCCCAACACGTCCACTACATGCCGATTTGTCCGAGAATCTTTTGCGAAAAGTTCAACGATTGCATCAGCATAGGGATCTTCATCAAACTCTTTCTGTGCGGCAATGTCCTTGAGTTTGAATCCTTTCTTGTAGCCTTCCAAAATCTTTGAAGCGGCAATGTCCTTGAGTTTGAATCCTTTCTTGTAGCCTTCCAAAATCTTTGAAGCGGCTCGGATAATCGAAGGAGTGATATCCAGCTTATTGCCTTCCAACTGCGCCACTTTCGGCGCCAATTCCATGAGCGTCTTTAAAACTAAACGTGCCTCAGGCTTATCCACCTCGGTGACCAGGTTAATAAGCGTGTCGTTCTTATAGGCTTTGGCAAAGATAGCTGCTTCAGCTCTATCCCTAGCCGTCTTATTCGCTTTTCCTGACTTACTGTCAATGAGCTCAGCCTGCTCTTCCGCTGGGAGCATTTTGATGAAATTGACAACCGTCTGATCTGTGATACGGCCGTCTTCATCAAACTCCAGCTTTTCAAGGTCAACTCTTTCCGCGTCGTTCTTCGCCCTTTCCCTCAAGGACATCCTGGAGACACCGCTTGTATTGGTCTTATCCGCCAAGTCCTTCGTCACATCTTTCGGATCGAGAACTCGAACAAGGATAGGCTTCTCCATACCGGCTATTACATCGCCATAAATACCTGTCCTCCTCCCATCTGCTGCCAGGTCAGCTTTGTATTTATCAGCGGTTCCCTGTGCGTAAGCATCTTGCAGTCCAGCAATACGGCCATTCCCTGCAATGGCTCTAGGCCCTTGAATGTTTGGATCAGAGTAGGCGGGATTTTTATGCCCAGTAATATCGTTGGAAACTAAGACAGAATCCGCCTCAACGACTGCGTAATAAACCTTATAGGATGTATCCCCTGATGCGGCTGAATCCTCAAAACCTCGTCTTAACGCAGGAATTTCGCCAGCGTATGTAATGACGGGAGCTCCTTCAGACAGTAACGGAGAGGTTCTCAGGAGGGAGTAGCGTGGGTTTGCAGAGATTGCCTTCATCTGCCGTACTGACGCATTAGTGCTTCTGTCACGGTTCTGCAAAGATCCAAGCGTTTCCGTGTTCAGCTCGATAGGGTCGGTCTTTTCTTCTGCTTTTTTGGCGGGCTTAAATTTAATCCTTCTGTTTTTATTGAAAAGGATCGCGCCCATGATGCCGCCAATACCCGCCGAGGCGGTCAACCCAGCAACATCTAAAGGATCGTATTCTTTGGCAATGTCCGAATAATTGGCATTCTGCAGGATGTAATTAATGATTCCCTTTTCGCCTGAATCCATTAAGGCATTAGCACCTGCACCCCATGCAGCAGAGGTCAATCGGGAGGGATTGAACTTTCCAGCAGGAGCCGCGCCTGGCAGTAATAAGCCTCCAGCCGTCATCACACCTGAGGTGATACCGGCCTTGGTCGCAACTTCTGGCTTTACGCCTTTGTCTCGAAGATTGCCCGCTTCGTTGACACCGTAATCAACACCAGTAAGGATTGCGCCGCCAATCGGGTTAAAGCCAGAAATAACTGAATATCCGAGTTGCTTCAAACCCATTACACCAAACCCGTAAAGGATTTGACCCGCCATTCCCGTTGTTTCGGGTTTGGGCGTGTAGTCCTCCCTAACCACACTTCTGCGCTCTTTTGCTTTCGTTTCAAATCTCTGCGCGGCCTGCTCTTTAAGGTCCTGAGCCTTCATGATGTCATCGCTGGTGAGCGCGTCTTCAAGAGTGAAACCGCTTTCATCTTCGTTCGGTTCACTGCGCATGAACGAGCCCAAAAGATCAAGGCCAGCAGCTAAGGTTGAATTACCTGCGGCTGGGAGAATGTCCCAAGCGGCCTCTCCTATGCCGCTAAAAAATCCTGCTTCTTTCTTCTGCTCGGGGATCTGAGTTCCGTCCAGGCCGAGCTGGTATCGGGATGTGCCGTATCCAATATTGTTAAAACTGTAAAGGCTCGACATGATTCTCACTCGTAATCGTTATCTTGGTCATCCTCTAAATTCGAGGTCTTAAGGGCCGCGTCCAGAATCACGTCAAGATCCTTGTTGGCGGCGTCAATGGCTTTGCCAAAGTCCAGAATGACAGGTGCTTGATTGGCGGAATAACGGACATAATCTGTACCGTCTCTAATGAGATACTTCCCATCGTCAACGCATTCAAGCTGGGCCTTCGGCAAGATTTCCGTGAGTTCTCCAAGAGTGGTCTTCCCGCCTCTAAACTGCACACTGGTTTTGTCGTTTGCGTTTTGCCTAGAGAAGACGGCCACAAGACTTCTCATGGACGCATTCGTATTTCGAGGCATGAAGACCCTAGCTCCGTTAAATTCCTCGTTTCTTCCGTAAACGTCCTCAACAATTTCTTCAATGGATTTCCTATCGCTGTCCATTGTTTGTCTGTTGGCGTAAATACCTCGGATCAATTCAACGGCCTGGCGGCCTGCTTCAGGCTGGCCAAACAAGCCTCTAATCTCTTTGCCAATCTCTTCATTAACTGCTGACTTGCTCGTATCTGGATCAGCCTCTTTATTGGTCAAGAAGGCGTTCCCTGCCAGGTACTCTTTCACATAGCCTTTATTGACTGCATTAGCGCTCGTGGCTAGGGCCAGGGCCGAGCTCAGTTTTGTTAGCCGTCCGTCTTTGGTGAATTGGTTAATCAGAGTTCTGGAGGCCGCTGCTCCTCCCTGTTCCTCGACAAGTCCAGAAATTGCAGAGACAATCGGAGCGGCCTGATCCGCATTCATCTTTTCCAACGTGTCGTTTAATCTGGCAGCCTCCTCGTTTGTGAACAACTTCATTGCCTGAGGTTCAATGGCGAAACTTTGCTGGATAGATTGAAATTGGGATACACGATTGGAAACCTCATTTAGTGTCTTGGCCAATGGCTGATTAAAGTCTTCTATGGTCGTCAATCCATGGGCCGGGACATGATTGATTGCAAAAGACATCGGATCACTGTCTCGCTTTTTAAGGACTGTCTGAGCCGCTTTATCCCATGTTGCCTTCTGCTCTATTCTGTTCGCGTACTCCGGATCATCCTTCTGAGGCATTAGCGACTTGCTGATGGAGGTAATCTCAGCTAAGGACATGCCAGGCATTTGATACATGTACGAATTTAGCTGAGCCTGCTTTACGGCCTCCTGATGCATGCGTACTCCGTCATCCTGGCCATAAACACCAATGAAGTCAGAAATATCCGGAAGGGTGCTGATGTCTCCTTGGGTCAGCGCAAGAGAAAGAGCGTTGTCCACATTCTTTTTCAGCTCGATTCTCTGTTGTTTGAGATCTTGGCCCATAGCTTGTTTGGCGTGCTGCATAATCCAGATTTTTTCCGGATCGTTCAGGGCGTCAAAGACTTCAATCCCTGTTTTCACTTTAGGATTGAAAACGAGATCTGAAGCCGTCAATTTTTGATCCAAACCGTCTTCGGTTGTCGATGTTCCGAAGGCCCTCTGCACACCTTCGTTAATCGTTTCATCAGAGTACGGGACGCCGCCGATCTCCTGCTGAATCATCGCAGGGATGATCCTTTTAAACACTTCAGGATCCTTTACGTCTAACGGTTTGTTCGGTGCGTATCCGGAAGCATGACTTACATTGTCAACATAAGCTCCCATCGTCAAAGAATCCGCAGCGGCAAACCGAGACAAAATCCCTTCAATGGTATTGAGCCCATACTTATTGGCATAGGTCTGAATAACCTTCACGCCGGCCCTAATCCCTTCTTCCGGTCTTGAGAAAATAGCGTGCCCTCTCTCGTCCTGACCAATGAGACCTCGCCATTTATTGCCAAAAACCTTCACGTTTAAAGGATTGCATCCTTTGTAGCCAGAAGTATTGAGCACCTTATCCGCAACTTTCGGAGGCGTTCCTATGCCGGCCTGAGCCGCTGATTGGCGCAACACGTTAGGATCCGTATTGCCGGATACCCTCGCAGTAGCTCCCGAAGTGAGGGCTACGGCGGTTGGTCCGTTAAGTCTTCGCATAATCTGCACAAGCTGCGGGGCAGAGCGCTGGAATAACATCTGGTAAGTTCTGCGTCCGACATCAGAAGACATCTGCTTTGATCCGTCAACTTGAAAATGTCTAAATGCGCCAAGAGGATCGGCCATAGAAGCATTGCTGTAGGCACCTGCATAGGCCAGAGACTTATAGGCGTTCTTCTGACGTTTCAGCGTCTCCTCGTCCCATCCCTGCATCCTGCCCTGATACTCGATCTCGTTCATCAGGCTGGCCATTGTGCGTTGCCCGTCTGGAGAGAATCCGCCTAAAGCAAACTCCTCCACAAGGTTGTCTGCATGGTCTTTAGAGGTCTGAGCCCGCCAGCGGATGTTTTGTTCGTTGCGATAGACGACTGTCTTCTGTCGAACGGAATTAAGGCGCTGTAATGCGTTGGACTTAAAAGCCTCTCTCACATCCGGATCGTCAATCTGTCCTAAATGCTTGTCATAAATAGACTGAAGGTCGGACTGCGCCTGATCCCAGCCTGTCACGGCATTCTTGCCGCTCTGTGCAAAATAGCCCTTGTCAGGGTCGTACAGAGTGGTCTGTACCTCTTTGTTGTAAGCGTCCAGCTGTTCATCTGCCCGAGCTTTCACAACGGTGTCACGGTGATAGGCCTCAATTTTGATGGTGCTGTCTGCAAGCTGTGACCACGGCTGGAGCGCTCGATTCATGACGCTTTCATAGTCGAAACTCGGACGGACGTTATCAGCAGGTGCGCCGAAACCTCTTCCGCTTTCGACTACCCCAGGCACATTATTTTCATACTTAGGAACGATAGGCATTTTTTATCCTCTGTAGTTCAGAGAGAAGATGTTTTTAGTTGTCGGATAGAGCTGTGTCGTTTTGACTGTCTGGCCTAAAAGGAGATTGGGTTGCGCTCCTGATATGGCGTCAATCCTGTTCATGTTGGGCTGTGCGCTTGAAATAGCGTCCACCCGGATTCCCGGGTCGGCGCCCGATACAGCGTCAACTTT
>UMEG01027325.1_pt1 | contig 11078 bp, 10 predicted proteins | sample 1964691 | NCBI WGS metagenome assembly UMEG01 (sample SAMEA4836014, study PRJEB28245) | human gut metagenome | biome: gut microbiome; material: fecal sample | place: Denmark | collected 2008 | reverse complement strand
TATGGGTCAAAAGCTCCGGCTCCCCCGGTCCTACTCCGATTCCATATAAAATTCCACCCTGTGCTTTTTCTTTCTGCATCTGTCTTCCTCTTACTTCAAATTATCTTTTTGCTTCAATTTCGATTGTTGATACAATCCTGCCTGCTGATAGAAATGCTCCACAAAAGAAGGGTTGGACGGATAATAAAGATGAGGAAATCCCCACCAGTGGTTTTCTCCTTCCCAGACACATTCCCACCTTCTGTTTCCGGTCGGTTTTTTTGCCACGCAGTCCGTTCCATTTTCCGTACTGTCAAAATAATGGAATTCGTGTCCCCGGATTCCTTCTTTCTCCGGCAGGAAACAGCTCTCTTTCTCAGTAAGCTCCACATAGCCAAAACGCACCAGCTTTCCCCGGTAATCTGCATCTGCATCAATTACGCCCGCCATAGAATATTGTCTGCCTTCCATATCCTTCAGTGATTTATGAAGATAAAGAAAACCCCCACATTCTGCCAGTGACGGAAGTCCGCCCCGGATGGCTTCCCGGATGGCTGTCTTCATGCTGTCATTTTCAGATAATTCCTTTGCAAAAAGTTCCGGATATCCCCCGCCTAACAGTAATCCGCTGATATGCTCCGGCAATTTCTTATCATGCAGGGGAGAAAACGGCATCAGCTCAAAGCCCCTTTTTGAAAGCAGTTTCAGGTTCTCCTGATAATAAAAGCAAAATGCCTCATCTCTTGCGATGGCAAGGCGAAGTTTACTTTCATGGGTGTCATTTTCTTTGATATCTGCTCTCTGATATGTCACTTTGTTTTCGTGACTATCAACTTTTGGAGATGCCGCATCCTTTTCTCCGGCTCCCCCAATTGCTAAAATCCGCTCTATCGATACCGTTTCTTTTAAGCTGTCTGCCCCGCGGCATACCTGTTCTTTTAAATCACGCTTTTCTTCCGGAAGTTTTAAGCCTAAGTGGCGGCTCTCCAGATGAAGCTCCTTCTGTTCCGTAAAACAGCCCAGCACTTCTATGGATAATTCGGTTTCGATTAACTCTTTTAATGACGCATAGAACATTTTGCTGACCCGGTTTAGTATCACGCCCTTTATGATTCCGGCTTTGTCATAGGATAAAAGTCCCTGTATCAGCGGAAGTATCGTTCTTCCCATGCCATGTGCATCAATTACCAGAATCACCGGCAGAGAGATTGCTTTTGCCAGATGATAGGTGGAACCTTCTTCTAAAATTCCGCCAAGTCCGTCATAAAGCCCCATGACACCCTCTACCACTGCAAATGCATCTTCCGGTGTCTCTTCCATAAATATCTCTTTTGTCTTTGCTTCGCCGGTAAAATAAGTATCCAGATTTCCGCCCGGCACGCCTAAAATCGTCCGGTGAAACATCGGGTCTATATAATCCGGTCCACACTTAAATGCACAGACATCGACTCCTGCTTCTTTCAAGGCTTCGATTAATGCACAGGTAATCAGTGTCTTTCCACTGCCGCTTTTCGGTGCTGCAAGAACTACTCCTTTACGCTTCTGCATCCGCTTCTCCTCCCTGCAAATCAAAGGAACATATCATAACCGGATTTTCTGCCTTTGGCATATAATAAGAACCAAACTCATGATAACGGCTGACCTGCATCTGAATCATTTCAAAATTGCATACCGAAAACCGTTCTTTTACCTGTTTGAATTCTGCCACCGTCTCAAGACTTATAGCATTCATTACAACTCTTATTCTTCTCTTTTTTGCTGCCAGTACTTCTAAAATTTCCATCAGGTGTCCACCGCTTCCCCCGATGAAAACATGTGTCGGCTCCTCTAATCCATTGAATGCCTCCGGTGCCATTCCCCGGATAATCTCCATATTTGCTACCTGAAACTTCTCTTTATTCTGTGCCAGAAGTGCTAGCGCCTCTTCTTTCTTTTCAATGGCATAGACTTTGATTCCTTTGGATAAATGGGCTGCTTCCACAGCAATCGAACCCGTTCCGCTTCCAATATCATAAAGCACCGAATCTTTCTGAAGCCGCAGGCTGCAAAGGCTGACCTGACGCACTTCCCCTTTGGTCATTGGAACTTTCCCACGAATAAAGGCTTCATCCGGGATTCCCGGTGACAAAGTTGCTGGCTCTTCCTGCGCTTCCTGTTCCCTGCGCTTTCCCTGCTCCGCACATTCTTCATTCGCTTTCTGTTCTTCCTTCTCTATCATGACAACATACAATCCTTCCTGTTCTGTCTCCCTGCACGCTTCCGGTGTAAGCACCATCAGCTTCTGCTGCGGATAAGATAACTGGTACCCCACTTTAATTCTGTAATTCTCCTTATCCGAAAAAAGTGCTCCTAATTTCCGGATGTCTTCTGCTCCGGATACCAAAAGAAACAGCCGCCCATTTTCATGCAGCCTGTGCAGCACTTCTGCCTGCCAGCCACCCGTATCTGTTTTGCCATGTATACTGTAAATTCCGGCATTTTCCCAGCTTACGCCACAGGCTGCTGCCATCATCTGAATGGAAGAAATGCCCGGAATGCTTTGCAAGGTTCCATGAAGTATGCCCTTTTGCAGTGCTTCCTGCAGACAGATTCTTACCTTGCTCCAGCCACTATAAAAACCAATATCCCCGGAAAAAAGGATGACTACCTTCAGTTTTTCATGCACCGCATACTGTCTGCTCTTTTCCTTAAGCCATGTAAGGATTTTATCCGGCAGATAAAGTGCCTCTTTCTCAAGCTTCGGTGTCACTGCCTCTATCAGACGTTTCGCACCTAATACAAGGTCCGCTTCTGCCAATGCTTCCTTTAACCGGACGATCATCATATCTGCATCCCCCGGTCCGATTCCTGCCAGCGTAATCATAAGCTCCGCCGGTCTTAAGGAAAGGTTTACTCCTGTTAATGTTTCGATTTTCTCACAGACTGCATCAAAGGAAAGTCCGTCTTCCTCTGCTGCCTCCCGACGAATGATCAAAAGCGGGATACGATTTTTTAAAGCTGCTTCTTTTTTCTCTAAAAAGCCTCCGGTAATGCCGCCCTGCTTTGTTACCATACATTTTATCCCATACTGATGAATCAGTGCATCATTCAATTCTTCGGAAAAAGGTCCCTGCAGTGCCAGAATCTGTTGTGGCAGAATTCCTTCTCTCCGGCAGATTTCAAGACTTTCCATCCCCGGCAGTACCCGGACGTAAAGACGTTTTTTTACTTCTTCGGATGCGGTATATGCAGAAAGTTCCTTGCTTCCTGTGGTAAGAAGAATGTTTCCCTTGATTTCCTTTAATGCTTCTGCGCAGGCTTCATTGCTGTCAAAGAAACGAAGTCCCGTTTCTTCTGACGCCTGGATGCTCCGTTTCAGCCGTAAGTAAGTGACCTCAAGTCCATCCGCTTTCATTCCGGCAACGCAGCTTTTTATGGTTCTGGTCACTTCCACCGCATAGGGATGAGTGGCATCGATTACAATGTCAAAGGATTCTTTCCTTAGAAATTCTGACATAGCTTCTTTGGAAAGGCGTCCTTCCTGAATCTTCACCTTCGGATGCGCCTTCATAACCAGCTTTCCATAATCGGTTGCCACCGATACGGTGTGGGCTATGCCTGCTGCCGCCATCAGCTCCGATAATTTTCTTCCTTCTGTTGTTCCTGAAAAAATGATGATCTTTTTCATTGCTCTATCTTATAGCCTCTTGGTGTGATTAATTTTCCATTCTGAATTCTGGTTCTGGAATTTCCGACAAAAACGGTAGTAAACATATTTACTGATTTACTCTGTAATTCTTCTAAAGTACAGGTAACTGTGCTTTCTCCGTCTCTTCCGATATTTTCCACATAACCGCATGCGCGCTCCGGTTCTATCTCCTGAAGCAGAATCTTACATGCTCTTTCCAAATAGTCTGCCCGCTTCCGGCTGGACGGATTATAAAGTGCAATAGCAAAATCTCCCCGTGCTGCCATAATCAGCCTCTTTTCAATTAACTCCCATGGTGTCATAAGGTCACTGAGACTGATAACACAGTAGTCATGATTTAATGGTGCTCCAAGAACCGCCGCACCGCTGTTGGCTGCAGTAATTCCCGGTATCACTTCCAGTGAAATCGCCGGATATTCTTTTCCAATCTCATACATCAGTGATGCCATTCCATAGACACCGGCATCGCCGCTGCATACCATTGCCACGCTTTTGCCTTTTTCTGCTTCCTCAAAACACATTCTGCAGCGTTTTTCTTCCTGCCGCATCGGCGTGGAAAGAAATTCCTTGTCTTGAAAACGTTCTCCTAACAAATCAAGGTATACGGTATATCCGATGATTACGTCCACCTGTTCTAATACTTCGATGGCTCTGCCTGTCATCATCTCTTCATTTCCCGGTCCCATTCCAACAATCCATATTTTATTCTTCATATAAAGTCAGTCTCCAATCTTCTTTTGCTATTGCAAGTGTCATTCCGTTTTCCGCTCTTTTCTGAAGCACCAGCCTTCCATTATCCCGGCAGGCTGCCATTGCTGCCCTCTCGCAGACATTATCCACGCCCACCTGGCTTGCCACGAATACCGATGTATCAAATGTCCCGGGCACCCGGCTTAAGGTCTCTGCGTCAAAGACAAGAAATGGAATGCCATGTTCTGCCGCAAGTTTTAGAATTGCCTTCTCATCCTTCTTTTTATCAATCGAAGCAATCGCCCGTATCTGTTTCCAGTCTACTCCGGCTTCCTTTAAACAGCTTTCTGCAAATGCCTTAAGTTCCTGTTCTTCTTTATTCCTTCTGCATCCGATTCCAAGAATATATTCTTTGGGGATTAAGGTCAATAATGGCTCCGGCTTCTGTCCATCCTCTGGTGTGCCGATTGCCACATCCACTTTTGTGGCATATTCCGGAGCGATTGTCATGGAAAGCTTCTTTTTTCCCAGCACCTTTGCAGAAACCTTCTTAATGCCTTCTTTTTTATCAATGGATAGGTCATGCTTTTTTGCAAATACATCTATAGCAAAGGCATTATTAATGTCGGTCGCTGTGGTAATTACCGGAACTGCTCCTAATAACTCTGCCAGTAAAAGTGCTATCTCATTTGCACCTCCTACATGCCCGGATAAAAGAGGAATGACATAATTGCCTGCCTCATCCAGTACCAGCACCGGACTGTCTGTCAGCTTGTCCTTAAGAAATGGGGCAATTGTCCGCACTGCAATTCCGCATGCTCCGATAAAAATGATTGCATTTCTTAGGGAAAACTGCTCCTTTGTCCACGCGTTCAGATTTTCCACCTGTTTTCTGCCATGATAAGTATGAATTTCACAGGGAAGCTGCTGCTCTTGGGAAAGTCTTTTTATCTTTTCGGCAAGCTCTGCTCCCTTTTCGGTAAAGCTGATGACACTCCATTTCAATGACTGCATTTTCTTTCCGCCTTCTTATGATTTTTTTGCTGCCCGGAATTCTGTGGAGAAATCTTCTGCATACAGTCTGGATTTGCTGTATCCGCTCTTGTTAATAACATCTCCAACGAGAACCAGTGCCGTTTTGGTAATTCCATGTTCTGCCGCTGTCTGTGCCAATGTTTCTACCGTGCAGATATATATTTCTTCCTCCGGCCAGCTTACCTTATAAGCCAGTGCCGCAGTGGTATCCTTTGAATAGCCACCCTTTATCAGTCGCTCAGATAACTTCTCCAACATTCCGGTGCTTAAATAGATTGCCATGGAACACTGATGGGCAGCAAATGCCTCAATGCTTTCTTTCTCCGGAACCGCCGTCCGTCCCTCCATTCTGGTAATGATAAGGGACTGGGAAATATCCGGCAGGGTATACTCCAGATTCATGGCTGCCGCTGCTCCAAAGCAGGCACTTACTCCCGGCGTAGAATCATAGGCTAGCTTTCTTGCATCCAGCTCCTGCATCTGCTCCGGAACCGCTCCATATATGCTTGGTTCTCCGGTATGCAGCCGCACCACATCTTTTCCTTCCTGCTCTGCCTCCACCATAACTGCAAGGACTTCTTCCAATGTCATCACTGCACTGTTATATACCTGACAGTCTGCTTTGGCATAGTCTAAAAGCTTGGGATTTACCAGTGAACCGGCATAGATAATCACATCCGCTTTCTCCAAAAGATGCATTCCTCTTACGGTAATCAAATCCGGTGCTCCGCACCCTGCTCCAACAAAATGAATCATTCCTTTTCCTCCAACAGTTCTTTTAATAATGCCACTGCTCCCGGCGTTACACCTAAAAGTCCGATGTCATTACTATAAACCATACACTCTATTTCCAGTCCACCCCCGGCACGATGCTTAAGATGGTCTTCCATTTTTTCCATGACATATTCCATGGCAGGTTCTAAAAGTCCGGCTTTTTTAATCCGGTCTACGGCATCCTCGGTACCAATGCAGTCTAATATTTCCTGAAGCAGTGTCACTTCTGCGCCTGCCCGGATTGCGGCTGCCGCCAGAAGCTCCATCCGGCAGTCTGCCTCTTTGGAATGGGTGTTCATAATGCCGCCGGATACCTTTATCAGCTTTCCGATATGACCGGTTAAGAGCATTTTGGAAAATCCAAGTTCTTTTACCATATCGATGGTCTGTCCGATAAAGTTGCTGCATTTTACACTGCGCTCCAAATCATAACCATAGGTCCGTTTCATAAATTCCAATCCGTAGTTGCCCGGTGATATGGCAACAATAGAATGACCTTCTGCCCGTTTCTGTTTCAATTCCACTGCTATGGTATCCAGCAATGCCTTATCACTCATAGGCTCCACAATCCCGCTGGTTCCAAGTATCGAGATTCCGCCCTTTATTCCAAGTCTCGGATTAAAAGTCTGCGCCGCAAGATGTTCTCCTTCCGGCACTGAAATTACGACTTTGATTCCGCCCTGAAAATCAAACAGATGGCAGACCTCTGATACTTCTTTTGCAATCATCTGCCGTGGTACCGTATTAATTGCGGCATTTCCTACCGGCTGGTCTAATCCCGGCCGCGTAACCCTGCCAACACCGATGCCGCCATCTATTTCTATCTGATTGTTATTTTCTTCACAAATGCTCACCGTTGCATAAATCCATGCCCCTGTTGTCACATCCGGGTCATCCCCGCCGTCCTTTTGTACCGCGCAGGAAACTTCTGTTTCCTGAATTTTGATATGCTCCACCGTTGCATGGTAGGGAATTCCCTTTGGTGTCTCAATGGTAATCTCTGTTTTTCTTCTTCCACTCAGCAGCATATAGACTGCTGCCTTTGCTGCGGCTGCGGCACAGCTTCCGGAGGTAAACCCATATTGCATCTTTCTTCCCCCTGATTTTACTATCGTCTTAATTGATACAAAATTGCATTGCAGATAGCTGCGGCAACATTGCTCCCGCCCTTTCTGCCCCGGTTAATGATATAAGGTACTTCTGTTTCCATAATCAATTCTTTTGCCGGTACCACATTTACGAAGCCTACCGGAACTCCGATAATAAATGCCGGCTGGTAGCGTCCCTCAGTTATCATTTTATGAAGCTCGATTAACGCCGTCGGTGCATTTCCCACCGCAAAAATAACTGGTTTTTCAATGGCTGCGGCTTTCTCCATGCTGATGGTGGCTCTTGTTACCTGCCGCTCTCTGGCAAGCCGTGCTACATCCAAATCCGCCATAAAGCAATGGGCTTCTCCGCCAAATGATGCCAGTATTTTCTTATTGATTCCGGCAAGTGCCATGTTGGTATCCGTTACAATATCGGCGCCCTTAAGAATCAGTTCCTTTGCAATTTCTACTGCATGGTCAGAATAACACATTGTCTCTGCATAATCAAAATCTGCGCTGGTATGTATCACACGCTTGGTAACAGGCTCCTGCTCCTTAGGCAATACAATCTGACGCTTTTCTAATTCCTCTGAAATAATCTCAAAGCTGCGTTTTTCAATCTCTCCCGGCAATACAAATTCGATGGGATTCATTTCTCTGTCACCTCTCTTAATGCGCTTATCAGCCGCTCATTCTCTGCCTGCCCTCTTACTGCAATCCGGTAATATCCTTTGGACAGACCTCTGTAATTTTCACAATTTCGAATCAAAATCTGTTTCTTTAAAAGTAACTCATATAATGGCAGCTCTGTGTAAAATAAAATATAATCTGCCCGGGAAGGATACACCCGGAAGCCTAAGGATATCAGCTCTTTTGTCAGAATACTCCGCTGCTCTTTGATGAGTTTCCTGCTTTCCCCGATAAATTCCATTTCTTTTGCTGCAGCGCATCCTGCCATCTGAGCAAATACCGATAAGTTCCATTCCGGAAGCTGCCTTGCAATCTTCTGACAGACTTCCCTGTTCCGGCAGATAAGATAACCCAGCCGGACTCCCGGTATGGCAAAGGTCTTGGTAAATGCTCTCACCTGAATCAGATTCCCACATTTCATGCCTGCTTCCATTTCTTCATAAAACCCTGCTTCTTCACAAAACGGCAGAAAGCATTCATCTACCACCACTATTATATCAAGCTCCTGACACCGCTTTAAAATCCCTTTTAAAATCTCCGGTGGAATTAACTGTCCGGTGGGATTATTGGGACTGGCAAGATAAATAAGCTCCGTTTCTTTATCTAATGCCTCGATAAAGTCCTCTCCCAGCACAAAATTATCCTGTTCCCGCAATGGAAAATAACTTACTTCACACGCTTCCGTTCCGGCAGCCCACTCGTAACCATAAAAAGAAGGAACCGGAATCAGTATTTTCTTTGGTTTTAATGCATGAAGAATTGCAGGAAAAAGTTCAGAAGCTCCATTTCCGCACAATATCTCATCTGCCGATACCTTATCCATCTCAGCAATGGCTGCCTTCAGCTTCTCCTGCCTGATATCCGGATACCGGCTGCATAAAGACACCGCTTCCCTAAGGGCTGCCTCTACAGATGCCGGTATGCCCAGAGGATTGATATTTACAGAATAATCTAACGATATGCAATTACGGTAGATGTCTCCTCCATGTACCATATTCCTGTTCCTTTCCTGAATTTTCATCCTTTCAATCATATAAAGAATAACAATCCCATCACCAAAAGGCAAATGCCTTCACATAAAAATGCAGTCGCATACAAAAGCCGGTTTGCTCTTCTGATGTCCTCGTATTCCACCGGACGCAGTGCATCTCCGATAAACGGCTTTTTCACCAGTTTGCCAAAATACCAGGCATCTCCTGCAAGCTGTATGGACAGTGCTCCTGCACAAACTGCCTCTGTCTGGGCAGAGTTCGGGCTGGCATGATGATACCGGTCCCTTTTATAAATGTAATATGCATGCTTTCCGTCATATTCCTTTCCAAGGAAATACGTCCCTGCAATCATCAGGTATGCACTGATACGGGATGGGATATAATTGCAGATATCATCGAATTTTGCGGCAGCTCTGCCAAAATGAAGATAACGTTCATTCTTATATCCTACCATGGAATCCATTGTATTGACTGCCTTATAAAAAAAGCCCAGAACCGGTCCGCCAAGTGCGGTATATAGCATCGGTGCAATGACTCCATCCGAAGTATTTTCTGCCACCGTTTCAATGGCAGCCTTTGCCACTCCGGTTTCATCCAGCCGCTCGGTATCTCTGCCTACAATCATGGAAACAGCATGTCTTGCCGCTATAAGGTCATTCTCCTTTAAACAATTATATACCTTCATGCTTTCTACTTTCAGGCATTTTGCAGCAAGAATCTGATAGGTCATAATCATTTCCAAGATAACACCTGCCACCGGATGAATCCGGTACGCAAGAATCAGAAGAAGTGCGGTCACCATAAGAACTGTCAGCAAAACAAACGCAACCATTCCAATGCCTGCTCTTACAAGGTATTTCTCACTGCACTCCTTTTTATTCATTCTTTTTTCCAATATCCCTATAAAATTTCCAATCACCCGGATGGGATGTGGCAGCCAGTATGGATCTCCCAAAAGAAGGTCCAGGCAAAATCCCAGTCCGAACGCAATCATGTGATAAATCATATTGTAATCTCCTCAAGGGAATCTAATTTCCATTCTTCCTCGCAAAGTCTGAGCTTACAGCAGTAGCCGCCTCCATTTTTCACCTGATAATCAAAATAATTTCCGCCTGCAAGAATGTGAAGCAGTGCCATAATTGTGCCGCCGTGTACAACCGCTGTCACGTTCCGGGGCTGACTTTCTGTTATCGGATTTTCTGTCATTTGATTTTCTGCTATCAATTTTTCCGGCTCCCGGAGTTCTGTTATTCGACTCTTTGATAACGGCATTGCAGCATCTGCGATTTCTCCGGTGATTTTTCCCTCTATGATTTTTGTTGCGGCATGAAGTCCCCTTTGGCAACGTTTTATATATTCCTGCTGGCTCTCGCCTTCCGGAAAAGGCAGTGTGCCATTGCTGTCAATCCATTTCTGATAATAGGAATCATTTTTCAAATCTTCGTAATTCTTTCCCTCATATGCACCAAAATTCATCTCCCGCCATTCTTCTATCGGATAAGCTTTCTTTCCCGGAAAAAGTATACCAGCACTCTCCTGACAGCGCAGCATCGGACTGATGAAAAGCAGCCATGGTTTTTTTAAAATGTCTTTTTCTGCAAGAATCTCCAACTGCTTTCTGCCTTCCCCAGATAAAGCTTCTTCTGTTACACCCAAATACCGGTGTTCCCGATTTGACGGGGTCTTTCCATGACGGATAAGCAATAAATTTATTTTAATCTCTGGCTGATTCCACATACAATGCGTTCTACCCTTTCTGCCTTCTCGGCAATCCGTATCTGTAGTCTTCCGGTCCGCTCCCTGTAATCCCGTTCCAGAGCATCCATCGGTACAATTCCGTTTCCAATCTCATCACAGATGAAAATAAGTCCCGGATATGTTTCCAGCAGTTTATCAGCTAACAGCTCCACATCTGTCTGCTGCTCAAGACATTTCCGAATCCACAGGTGTAAATGGTTGATGACCGGATTCTCAAATTCCTGCAGTTCTTTTATCATTCCATCCCAGTCTGCAGGAAGGTTTTCGCCCTCTATCACCTGACCTTTACATTCCGGGTGAAGCTTTAACACATATTCCTTTTTTCCCTGGTAACATCCGCCCAAAAATAATTCCATGATTTTTCCTTTCCAGCCTGCTATA
>UMEG01009250.1_pt1 | contig 11374 bp, 6 predicted proteins | sample 1964691 | NCBI WGS metagenome assembly UMEG01 (sample SAMEA4836014, study PRJEB28245) | human gut metagenome | biome: gut microbiome; material: fecal sample | place: Denmark | collected 2008 | reverse complement strand
TTGTGCTTCTCCCAATGTCTGAAATGCCTTCTGCCCGTATGGTACAGCTCTGGAGTCACACCATATAATAGAAGGACGGAGCACCTGCTGGTTCTTGTCTACGCAGACCAGACCGTGCATCTGATAAGAAATACCGATGGCCTTGATTTCTTCTGCTTTTGCACCAGAAGCAGTGAGAACGGCTTGTGTAGCCAGTTTCAAGTTATCCCACCAGCTCTGCGGGTCCTGTTCAGCCCATCCCTGTTTGACAGCGAGGATAGGCGCTTCTGTTTTCGGGAAAAAGGCAGATGCGGCACATTTTCCGCTTTCTACATTGACCAGACTCGCCTTTACCGACGAGCTTCCTATGTCATAACCTAATACGTACATCGTTATATAGTCTTTTAAAATTATCTTCTTGTCTTGTTGTAGATTTTCCGGTCAAACCGGTAATACCTTGCGGCTCGGTGAGATACTCCCTGTTCGTATTCTTCCGTCGGCACGATGTATTCCATCATGGAAATCTTCTTATGGAAGTTGCGTACATCCAATGCCTTGCCGTAAATCACCTCATACAACATTCGCAGTTGCAGAGCAGTAAATTTCCGTGGAAGCAGTTCGAAGATGCATGACGGGTTGAATTCGATGTGTTGCCGGATAAACTTCATGGCTTCTGCAATAATCAGATTGTGATCGAATGCCAGGTCCTTCACTTCTTCCAGTGCCACCCATTCTGCTTTGTATTCATCCAGATTCTTGTTGAGTGTTTTGTCTATTTTTACCATGGCAAAGTAGGCGATGGTCACGATTCGTTCCACTTTGGCCTTTTCGGCTCTTTCCAGCCAGTGAACATCTTTGGGATTCTTGGTACGGTCCTTTGAACCGAACGCCTTGAACTGCATCAGGTCTACGTTCTTGAGTCCAGTCAAATCACGAAGCACTCGTTTGGCTGCATCATCCAAGTCCTCATCCATATAGATAAGGCTTCCGGGGAGTTTCATATCGTGGAAAACTTCTCCACTTTCTTCCCCCATTCTTTTTACGAGCAACACCTTTAGTTTCTCTCCATCGAATCCGATGACCACGCAGTCTACTGAGATGTGATTATTGGCTAATTGTTCAGTGTATTCCATAAGCATTTTTCTGTCTACACCGCAAAGGACGTTTTTTTTATTGATATATGCAATAGGGCTTTTGTGGGTTGTAAAACCTTATTGTTCAATAGGGTAAATATCTTATTTGATACAATATCGTGATGTGGCGTTTTTGTAGTTCATACAATATGTATAAAAGGTAATTTCCCGTGTAGGCTTATTGGCAAAAGTACAACAACCCGAAAAATCGAATTTTCAATGTCTTACGTGAGGAATAGGAAAAGTCTCCTGCAAGGGGCTTATTGTATTTTATGTTTACGTTGGAATCTCGGTGCCTTATTTTGAGGGAAGAGGGGGATAGTGGTAAGAATCCTTATGTGTTAAAAAAATAAAAGCAGGAAATTTGTATCTTTGTGCCGTGTTTAAAAGGATACATTGTATGGAAAATTCGATGAAGCTTATCATGTTAGGTACGGGAAATGCGGCCACCGTAGCCTGCTATAATACCTGTTTTGCCTTGTGCCGGGAGGATAAATACTTTTTAGTGGATGCCGGAGGAGGCAATGGCATTCTGTCGCAGTTGCAGAAGACACATATCCCGTTGTCAGGCATTCATGAGATATTTGTGACGCATGCACATACTGACCATATATTGGGTGTGATATGGATGATTCGTATGGTGGCTCAGGCTATTCAGAAGGGAGAGTACCGGGGCGAACTACGTATATATGGGCATGACAAGGTGGTACAAGTGCTCGACTGGATTTGCCGGATGACTTTACCCAAGAAGATTGTGGCACGCTTAGGAGAAGATATACTATTGTGTGAGGTGAAGAGCGGAGAAAAATTTCAGGCCATCGGCCTGGAAGTGGAATGCTTTGACATCGCTTCTACAAAGGAGAAACAGTTTGGTTTCCGTACCTGTCTTCCTGATGGACAATCGCTGGTTTGCCTGGGTGATGAACCCTATAATGCATGCAACCAGATGTATGTGGAAGGAGCCGACTGGCTGCTGTGTGAGGCGTTCTGCTTGTATGAAGACCGGGAGCGGTTCAAACCCTACGAGAAGCACCATAGCACGGCTTTGGATGCCGGACGGTTAGCAGCTCAGCTTGGAGTGAAGAATCTGTTGCTGTATCACACGGAGGACAAGACACTGTCCACCCGCAAGGCGCGTTATACGGCAGAAGCGGCTTTGCAGTTTAACGGTAAGGTCTATGTGCCGGAGGATTTGGAGGAAATTTTACTACGGAGTAATGAATGAATTACTACGTAGTAGTCGGTCTGTTACTACGAGGTAACGGAGGAACTACTACGTAGTAGTTTAAAGGGTATTTGAAGAGGTTTTAAATGAAAGAAGAAAGCCGTGCCGATTGTGTGGACGGAACGGCTTTCTTTATAAGAGATATGTTTTCTCTTACTTCATTACCTTGACAAAATAGGTGAGGGTCGGTAAGTGGTCGCTGAATCCATTCTGGAATGTAGTACCCGAGAATGTACGAAGTGGATACCCTTTGTATTTCCCTTCCTTTTGAAGCAGGAATGGACGGTTGAATACTTCGCTCTTCCAGAATTTCAATGTACTGCGGTCTTTGCCAATCAGGTTACCTGATATAATCTGCTGGTCGAACAAATTCCATTGGTTCTGGTAGCAGAGAGAACCGATACCCTGATCGTACAATTTCCAGGTAGCATTGTAATATCCGTCAGGTTTTACCTCCTTGATGTTCTTTTTAGCGCCCAGTACCTCGCTACAGCTCTTGTTGAACGGGTCATCATTCAAGTCACCCACAATGAGCACTTTTGCTTCCGGGTTCTGTGCATGGATAGAATCGCCAATGTGTTTCACGATGCTGGCAGCAAATTCTCTCAGCGGAGAAGAAGCGGAGCCACCGTAGCGTGAAGGCCAGTGATTTACAATCAGGTGAAAAGGTTCCCCGGCCAGTATACCACTTACCAGCAGAATGTCGCGGGTTTTATAGTGTGGCATATCCGGCTTGTTGAAAGGATAGGTTCTGGCATCAATCAGCTTGAACAGTTTTGGGTTGTACATGGCCGCTACGTCAATACCTCTGTGGTCGGGCGATTCGAAATGTACGATTTCATATCCCGTTCCACTGATGGGAGCAGTTTTTGTCAGGTCTTCCAAAACTTTCCGGTTTTCCACTTCCGAGATACCGATGATAGCAGGGCCTGCCGGACAGTAATCTCTTCCCAATTGAGAGATAACCTTGGCAATATTCTGTAACTTTTGTTCATACTTGGTCTGGGTCCATTCATACTTTCCTTCCGGAGTGAAATCATCATCCCCTTCGTTGTTAGGGTCGTCCACCGTATCCCAAAGGTTTTCTAAATTATAGAATGCGGCTGCATAAACACCCAGTCTGTCTTGTGCAAACAGACTGGTGGTATATACACAAGTAATGAACAAAGTGAAAATAAGCAATCGTTTATTCATAACTTTCATGGTTTGATGTGTGCATTAATTGCTTGGAGTGGGTTCAATGGTTGTACCTCCGCCACCACCGGTGCTGCCAATTCCACTTCCTGGAACATAGAGTTTGACGCTGTATAAGCGTAAACCATAAGTGTTTTCTGAGGTTGTACAATAGAACTCTAAAGTTGTATTGTCGGATATTGTTACATTTTCAATCGTCATTTTGAAAGGAGTATTTCCTTGTTGAGCATCACCGGTAACTTCTTTGCTTGGAATACTTAATTCTTGTCCATTGCATTTTACTCTCAAGGTTTTTAAATCTTGTTTTTCTCCTGCTTTGTATACATTGGAGCCTACTTGATATTCTAAAGTAGCAGATGTATTACCTTGTGCATTGATATTTTTGATAGCAATTGCTACATCTTTTGTTCCAGGGAACCAGACATTCGTAAGATTACTTACAATACGTACAGATGCTTTTTCTTCAGATGTGTTCTCAAACATGCTGGCAGGATTATCAAATCCAGTATAATCACTGAAATATGGCCAGTAGGTTCCGCTCTTCTCTGGAGTTCCAAAAGATTCTTGGAATAAAACGGTTTCACCACTTGGAGTTTCTCCACCTTCATTTCCACCTTCTTCATTGCTTCCGGTAAAGTCGCTTACGTCATTAGCAGTGCGTAAAGTAAGCTGCCAAGTACCTCTGAATCTTCCTAAGATACCTGTTACATTACCTTTTCCTTCTGGAAGTTTATTACCTGCAAAGCTGGCATAATTGCTGGTACGAATCATGATAGTATTTCCATGACTGTCGGTAATATTTTCTTCACCATAACCATCTTCTGGAGCAAAGATACCCTTACCACCGTTCTGGAAAGTAACTCCGGTAAATTGCACTAATTTGAATTTATAGTTATCGGGAGCAGCGTTGATGGTACTGATGTCATCAATTACAACAGGCTTGGCATTTTCTGGATTAGCCCATCCGTCTTTGCTGACATGTTTTTCGAAATCTTCCCACGGTGTGCGGAATAAATATCCTTCTGGATGTCCTAGCTGTTGTTCGTCACCGTATACAGAAATGCTCAATCCGTTCAGGTCTACATATACAGTCTGACCTACCGGATAATAGTTGTACACACTGCTTTGGTCTACTTCCATTTCAATGGCACCCGTTTCATCCTGCAAGTAGATTTTCTTGAAGATGTTTCCTGATTCATCGTTACCTGTGATGACGGCTTTGAGTACCTGGTCTTGCGTGATGATGATAGGAACGTCCTGAGTAGCTGCTGCATTCTGTGTACGCAATTCTGAAATCGTGATATTGGCTGCCGGACCTGTGTATTCAGGTTCTGTCAAGAGAGGAGCATCATAGTCTCGTTCACATGCAAAGAGAGCGAGTGAGGCAATGAGTGGCAGACTGATATTTCTTAAAAGTTTCATATATTCTGAGTTTTATGTAGGTTAATGATTAAAAACGGTAGCTCACATTCAGGAAACAGTTGATGCCCTGCATGTAGTAGTATTTTCCTCCAAAGCGTTCCGGATGGTCAAGGTCAAATCGTCCCTGTTCGTATCCTCCGGTACAAATATCTTTCTTGTTCAATACATTGTTCAGAGAAAGATTGAAGTTGATAGATTGTCTTCCAGGCAAGTAGAAAATTTTTCCGATAGACAAGTCTAATGTATAGGCTGCCGGGAAACGTTCTTGTGTGGTCAACTGCTTGAAGGCATCGTAATACTGGTTATACGGAGTTACTTCTGTGTAGCTTGAAGCCAGACGGCGGAGGGGAGCAGCTTCGATGTAGTTGCGTGCAAATCCGTTCAGGTTGGCTCCAAGGAACCAGTATTTGATGAAGTAACGGATTCCGAATGTACCGGCAATCTGTGGAACTCCACCTACGTAAACATCCTTCATGTATACTTGTTCTCTTTCTACTATCTTTCCGTTTTCGGAGTTCTTGATACCGTCAGGGTTGTTGCTGTAATAATATTCACCTACGGTTCCAGCCAGGTCGAAGCTCCAATGGTCATCCAGTTTGTAGGTAGCTCCCAGCTCAATACCTCTGTGAATGCGGTTTACTCCATACAACACGTGGTTGATAAATGTTCCTTCAATGCCGTCATAGTAGCTGCTACGTTCCATCTGGTCATAGAAATTAGTCTGGAATACTCCGATACGTCCGGCCAGGTGAGGAGTAGAGAAGATGTAGTTGATGTCGGCAGAGAGAACCCGTCCACTCTTCATGTCATCAATGGTGCGGTCTGTGATACGCGGTGATACGTATGCTTCGTTGGGCAACGGGGCTTCACTTCCATAACTGATGTTGGCGTTAATCATGTGACGTCCGTTGAACTTGTAGGTCAGTCCTCCTTTTACCATTAAGTCTGTGAACTGATGGCGTGCACCTTTACCGAAAGAACTGTCCGGATAACGTCCGTTACGCATTTTACCATCACGCTGGAAGCTGGTGTAAGTCAGCTTCATTCCGTAATAGTAATCCCAATAACGTGAATGATACTGATTCACTACCCAAGCATTCAGTGAGTAAATGTTCAGGTTATAGTTGTAACCGAAAATTCCTTCTTCGTATACTTTTCTCTGCGGGCGGTTCAAGTCGTTCTGAATTTTGTCCGGATCACCAGAGAAGTCTTGTTCTGCAAACTTATCAATATCCAGCACATATTCTGCTCCCAGCAGGTCGGCCACGGTCTTGAACTGGCGTGACTGAGTGTAGCGTGCACCGACTCCGGCTGTGATGTCGAAATGACGGCTCATGCGTGCGTTCAAAGTAGAGCTGAATGAAGTTTCCAACAGGTCACTGCGACGTTCTTCCAGCATGTAAACAGCTGCTCCGTTACCATTACGAATGTTGTTGGCATTAGCCAGGTAGAGGTCATCCCAGTTGATTTGTGTAAAGCTGGTCTGGTTAGTACGCCACAACTCTTTGTATCTTAGTTGTACCATTTCATCTTCAAAATACGAAGGCAGGTAGCGGTAGTAATCCGGGCGAGGGTCAGGAGCATTGTACCAGTTCAGGGCCGTATTACCGTAGCGGGCATAATGTGCTCCCACACCTGTAGTCAGCGTCATATTATCGTTGATTTTCCAGATGTGCGAAATGATGGCAGTCGGGTCGAATGCCGTAACCACCTTTGCATTTCTTTTCTCTCCGTTCAGGTATCCCCAGTTCGGGTTGTAAAGGTAGTTTCCTGTCAGTTCATACACTTCGCGGTAAGAACTACCTTGCTGCCCACGCTGTACCGGTGATACGAAAGCTACCATTGACAGACTATGTTCTCCTCCTTTCCATTGCTTTTCAGCAGAGAAGGCGAAAGAAACGTTCTTGTAGAAAGTTCCGTCGATGTTACCTTCATTCGAATAGCGTCCGCCAATAGAGGTAGTGAATGCCCATCCGTTATCTTTCAGTCCGGTAGAGTAGGTAAACATGCCACGGAGATAATAGTTTCGGTTGGTATAGCTTAAGGTTAACTTTCCTCCAGGAGTATAGCTGCTGGCACGCATGTTGATGTTTTCCGTACCTCCCAACTCACCAAAAGTAAAGGACGAAGGAGCTGTGAAGTTGGTGACATCACCGTTACGTGTCATGTCGTTCAGTGCGCCTACCGCTGCATAGTTGAATACACCCCTATTCTGGTCGTTGAATTCCACGCCATTGATGTATTTAACCTCCTGTGTGCTGTTGTATCCACGTGGAGAGAAGCGTGCAGGTGAAAGCTGATAGGCAGCTTTGTTCAGGAAAATATCATTTGACAGAATCACGGTAGAGCTGACATCCAGCCCGGAGGTCTCCACGTCGTCATCCACCATGCCGGCATCGATGATGCCAATCATAGACACGTCTTCGTTTGCGTTAAGTTCAGTTACTCGGATAGGTTTTAGTTCAGTTACGCCTAAGTTTTCTACTTCAATGGAGACACTCTTGGGCGTAATCATTACGGAGTTAAGCTGAATGACGTAAGTTCCCGGCTGAATATTTCGGATGGTGAAGTTTCCGTCCGCGTCGGTTGTGACTTGGCGGTTCAGTTCTGTCACCGTCACAATTACACCTGGAATAGGGTCATTGCTTACTGCTCCGATCACACTTCCTTTCACGCTTACATTTCCTTGTGCAAAAACAAGGCAAGGAAGGAAGAATGCCATGAAGAACAGTAATTTGTGTTTCATAAAAAATAATTGTTAGTTTAGTGTTATTCTATAAGGGGTTGAAAGAGAACATGAAAAAGTTTTATAGAGCTTTTTCATGTTCTCTTGTGAGGGGAATGGATCAAATTGTTATTGGATTTCAACTAATTCCATGTCGTCATAATAAATGTATCCACCAGCTTCATTGCTATCCATATTGCGGTAAGTTCTTACTTCATAACGCATTTTTACAGTGCCAGCAGGAGCTGTGAACTCTATTGTAACTTGTTGCCATTCTGCATTGTCTGCAGAGTAGTCGCTTTGCTGAATTTGTTTGTTAATATCATTAATTGTTTTTCCGTCACTACCTACCATGGCAAACCAATAGCGGCTACTTGCTTTTGTATCATTATCCAAGAACCAGTAAGAGATTCTATACTTCTTGCCGGCTGTGATAGCTACTTCTTGTTGAATTTTATTTGTACCACTGGCCGAAGTTTGTCTCAATGAATTATTTCCACCATGTTTGATACTGGTTTCTTTTACAATTTCTCCCGTATTATATGTTTTATTGTCCCATGCAGTAGGTAATTCATTTGTCCAGTCTTCAAATCCAGGGTTAGTTAATAAATTAATTCCCGGTTCAGGTTCTGGATCAACAGTTCCTCCTCCTTCTCCATTGGCAACTACTTTTACATTCTTGATTTCCCAAGTTCCGGCAGCAGCAGTTGTACTTATATATTTGAATGCAAATTTGATTGTTTTTCCAGCATAAGCCGATAAATCAATGGTTGCAGTTGTGAAATTAAATTCACTGCCATATTTATCAATTGTCAATTGTTGCCAGTTATCTGCACTTGTTTCAGTAGCCCAAAGAGTAAATTCTTCTTCAGCTGTTCCAGCATAATTATGGGCATGATCGAATGTTAATGTTGCAGTTGCTGCCTGACTTAAATCTACAGGAGGAGAAACTAACCAAGATTCGGATGCATATCTTGTTCCGCCAATATAAGCACTGGCTTTCATGAATTTATCATCATTAAATGAACCAAGGCTCCATACAAAACTGCCTTCTCCATTTGGAAGTTGCTTATTATCAATAGTAAAACTTCCTTGTCCAGTTGCGAATGATTCCTCAAAGACCACGGTTTCTCCACCTGGTTGAGTTCCACCGTCGAAATCAACATTAATATCTCCGCCTGGTTTTTCAGTCCAGTTGTTGATTGTTGCATTTCCTACTGTAACAACCGGTTTCCCGTTGTTGATAGACAGGTTGGCGTTAAAGCTTACATTTGTTCCTTTTTCAAAAATACTTGCGTCACTAATTGTATGGGTGAATGATTGACCGTTGAGGTTAAAAGTCAGGTTGAGTGACGTCTGGTCGGTGCTTGCAGCTGTTGGGAGAATGATGGCTGTAGCCGTAGCGGTTGTACCTTGTGCATCTATGTACATCGCTACATCTTTGTTGTTGGTTCCTGCTGTAGCAGTCAGTGTTCCGTCAGCCAAGTTAAATTCACCTTCTGTGCTGACACCCTTAATGTTTACACCCAATCCGTTAAGAGTTTCAATTGTTTCATCTTTGGTTACATTCAGGGTGACTTTAGTCAGTTGGTGTGTAAATCCCAGACTAATAGTGGTGGCAGTAGTTGCTGCTACTCCTTTAGTACCGTTAGAATAAATCAAGTCGATGGCAGCCGGATTGCTCTGGTCAGATACATTCACCGCAAGCTTATTGCCGCTTACACTTGTGGTATAAGGATAATATGCAATGAAGTCTACATTTCCGCTTTCAGGGAGATAAATGCCATTACCAGGAGCAGCAGTCAATGTGCCGTTGGTCTGTGCAATGTACTTTTTGTTTTGTGCGGTTGCAGCCTCAATTCCACTTCCTGCGTTCATCATGTAAATACCTACTTCGTCGTTTGCATTCCAAGTGTTACCTGAAACTCTTGATTGAATAGCTGTGGTAAATACGATGCCTTCACTTCCGTACCATTCGCTGTTGTCGTCATTGTTTGTACAACTCATTAGAGCTAGGGTTGATAATGCCCCCATGTACAGTAGATTCGAGATTTTCATACTAATTTATTTAGAAAGTTTGTAGATTCTGTATCAGATAGATTTAATTCCATTGCGATGTATTTAGCGTCTTTTTTACCTCAGAAGGTAATGATGGAAAGAAAGTGAACCCTGTCATATTCTCAAGTTCTGATACGCTGATAGCATATTTCATATATTGTGTATCGCTATATGCCTTATGGTCAAGTTTAAAAGCGATTGTCTGATAGTTTCCACCTACTTTACGGGCTAATGCTTTGAAGTAATATTTGGGTATTGCTATATTTTTTCCATTATTATCTTTAGCATATTGTATTTGCTTATCAGTTGCCGTAGTAGGCATCGCACCTGTTACTACGTATAGTGTGTCTATCCCACTACTCCAGCCTCTGACAGCGCCTTCTAGGTGAGCCCAAATAGCTCCATTCAATCCATTTTGTAATTGCGGAGTCATATTGGTGTAATAGAAAGTCTGATTATTCATGTCGCAGTCTTTACGCTGTCTATCACCACTCGGAATCTGATGCCCTCTGCTGTAACCGCTGAGAGCTTTTTTGAGATTCGCTTGAAGGTTAGTTGCTATTTTAGGGTCATAACCCCAATCCTCCGTACGGCCTATGTTTCCTTCCAGATACCATCCGCATAATGGATAGGATACCCAGTAAGCAATTTTCAGATTGGTATCGTATAGCATACTATAATTACGGATCTCAATACCGTTGAGTGGAGCTTCGTCATAAGTTATTCCGGTATAATGAGTAACGTATTTTATATTAGATTGATTCAGTTGTGACTCAGTAATTACCGGTGTTTCAAACCATTTCGTATATTTTGCTTCTGGGTCGGTCGTAATCTCTCCCCCCTGATAATTCACATTTACATTATATATATATTTGCTACCTTGCTCAATGTTTCCAGAAATCTCAGTCTCAATTTCTTTGCTCTGTCCGTTCTGTTCCAGTTTGATTTTCAGTTTTCCGCTCAAGTCTTGAGGCAACAGAATGGCTTCTGCTTGTGTGGCTTCCTCATTTATAAATAAGGAAAAGGTTGTAGCTTCACCGGAAGGAGTAATGGTACCGTCAGAAAGATTAGCTGTTCCTTTTACTTGCAGTCCGCTGATAGAAGCTTTGATTCCTTTCAGGGAACTTCCAGAAGTAGATTTCAAATTCAGCACCAATTTAGCCAACAGATGCTTGAATTGCAGATTACCTTGTGGAGACGCCAATTGACGGTTTGTCAGGTTTACTGCAGTCATCAAGTCGATGGCGTTTTGTTTGGTTTGGTTACTTAAATCAATGGGATAGTTTTTATAGTCACTAATAGTTTCACTATAAGGATAATATGCAATGAAGTCGACCGCACTATTGTCTTCCGGATAGTATATGGGACTATTTTTGCTTACGAAATAGCCGTCTCCTTTAGATGTTGCATAAGGAATGTTTGTAGCCAGTACATTTTTATCACTATTGTTGGCTAGCATAAATACACCAATTACGTCATTGGCTTCCCACGACGTATCGTAAGCTCTGGAATTTTGTGCATCATCTATGATAGAAGAGAATGTGATGCCTTTGTTATTCACTTCATTCTGGATGATGTTTGTTTCGTCATTCTGGCAAGATTGCAGAATACTTAGGGAAAGTACAATCCCTAATAGTG
>UMEG01029429.1_pt1 | contig 11831 bp, 9 predicted proteins | sample 1964691 | NCBI WGS metagenome assembly UMEG01 (sample SAMEA4836014, study PRJEB28245) | human gut metagenome | biome: gut microbiome; material: fecal sample | place: Denmark | collected 2008 | reverse complement strand
AATTATGGCTGTACCATGAATCAGGCAATTAAGACGGTTATTCCTGTAAAGGATAAGGTTAAGCAGAAGGAAAAACGCTCGGTCAATCTTATCATTGACGAGGCACAGGCGCAGAAGTATCTTGATACATTTGCAAAGAAAAATGCAAAAGCAAGATACAGATTGTTAGAGGCACTGATTAAGGAACCTGTAATAGATGAAAGTATTATTAAATCCAAGCTTAATATCACAGCACAGACGGTCAAAGCATTTGAAGATATGGGGATTGCTGAAGTCAGGTCAGAAGACATCTACAGGAATCCTGTAAGAAATGTTACGGGAGAAAGAAAGCACATTGAGCTTAACAAGCAGCAGAAAAACGCTGTGGATACAATAATAGCTGACTATGATAATGGTGATTATAAGACATATCTGCTTCATGGTGTCACAGGAAGCGGAAAGACTGAGGTGTATCTTGAAGCAATAGAACATGTGCTTAACAAGGGAAGACAGGCAATTGTGCTTATACCGGAGATTGCGCTTACATTCCAGACTGTGCAGAGGTTTTACCACAGATTTGGGGATAAGGTATCTATTATGAATTCCCGTATGTCAAAGGGAGAGCGGTATGACCAGTTTCTGCGGGCGCAGAGAGGTGATATAAGTGTAATGATAGGACCGCGTTCAGCGTTGTTCACACCGTTTTCAAATATAGGGCTTATAGTAATAGATGAAGAACATGAAGGAGCTTATAAGTCAGAGACTGTTCCAAGATATCATGCAAGAGAGGTCGCGTGCCATATTGCAAGGGAAGCAGGTGCTTCAGTGATACTTGGTTCTGCGACTCCTTCAATGGAAAGCTACTATGCGGCAATGAATGGACATATAGAGCTTATTAAACTTGACAGCCGGGCGGGAAGCGGAAAGCTTCCAGCAGTTGATATTGTTGACCTGAGAGAAGAATTAAGGCTTGGAAACAGGACGATATTCAGCAACAGGTTAAGAGAACTGATGAGTGAGAGACTTGCAAAGCATGAGCAGATAATGCTTTTTCTTAATAAGAGAGGTGTGGCAGGCTTTATATCATGCCGTTCATGCGGAAAGGTTATGAAATGCCCGCACTGCGATGTTTCACTTACGGAGCATGCTGATGGAAGGCTGATGTGCCATTACTGCGGATATACAACACCTAAGATAACTGCATGTCCTTCATGCGGTTCAAGATATGTTTCGGGCTTCAGGGCAGGAACGGAAGGTGTTGAAGCACAGGTTAAGAAAACATTTCCACAAGCGAGAGTGCTAAGAATGGATATGGACACTACAAGAGGTAAGGATGGACATGAAAAGATTCTGTCTGAATTTGCCAATGGTAATGCGGATATTCTTATTGGAACTCAGATGATTGTCAAAGGACATGATTTTCCAAATGTAACGCTTATGGGAGTGCTTGCGGCAGACATGTCACTTTATGCGAGTGATTACAGGGCTTCTGAGAGAACCTTCCAGCTTCTTACACAGGCTGCGGGAAGGGCAGGAAGAGCAGAAAAATGTGGCAATGTAGTTATACAGACTTATACGCCGGAGCATTTTAGTATTGTTAGTGCGGCTAATCAGGATTATAATGCTTTCTATGAGCAGGAAATTGCTTACAGAAAGCTGTGTGGATATCCGCCGGCGGATAATCTTATGAAGATTATGTTATCTTCACCAGATGAGATGTTATTGACAAAGAATGCAGCGTGGGTTAAAGCATTTGTGGATAACAACTGTAAGTATAAAGGACTTATGTGTATAGGTCCGGCAGATGCACCTATATATAAGATTAAAGATGTGTATAGTAAGATAATCTATGTAAAACATAAAGACAGAGAAGTTCTTACAGGTATATATGAAAAGCTTGATGTTAATATTGTTGGGAATCAGGCTTTTAAGAATATTAATGTACAATACGATATTAATGGATAATTGCGAGGAGGATTATATGGCAATAAGAAATATTAGAACACTTGGAGATGATATACTAAGAGCCAAGGCAAAAGAGATTACAGAGATGACACCAAGAATTGAAGAGCTAATTGACGATATGTTTGAGACAATGTATGAGGCTAACGGAGTAGGTCTTGCAGCACCTCAGGTTGGAATCAGAAAGAGACTTGTTGTTATTGACTGTGGAGATGATCCAATTGTTCTTATTAATCCTGTTGTGTTAGAGACAAGCGGAAGCCAGACAGGGCTTGAAGGATGCCTTAGTGTACCTGGAAAGACAGGTGAGGTTACAAGACCTAATTATGCCAAGGTTAAGGCTCTTAATGAGAATATGGAAGAGATTATAGTAGAAGGAGAGGAGCTTCTTGCAAGATGCCTTCTTCATGAGATTGACCATCTTGATGGTATAATGTATGTTGATAAGGTAGAAGGAGAACTTCTTTCTACAGATGACATTGAGGAAGAATAATTAATGAAAAGGGGAACAGAATGCGAGTAGTATTTATGGGGACACCCGATTTTGCTGTAGGGACACTTAAAGCAATAATCGAAGCGGGATATGATGTGGCAGCAGTCGTTACGCAGCCTGATAAGCCAAAGGGAAGAAGTAAGTCCCTTGTTTTCTCACCGGTTAAAGAGGAAGCTGTAGCACACGGAATCACAGTTTTACAGCCAGAGAGAGCAAGAGATGAGGCATTTGTAGAAGAATTAAGAACATATAATGCAGATGTAATTGTTGTCGTTGCATTTGGACAGTTATTGCCGGCAAGTATTATTAACATGCCAGGATACGGTTGTATCAATGTTCATGCATCACTTCTACCTAAGTACAGAGGTGCATCGCCAATCCAGTGGGCAGTTATTGATGGCTGTGAATATTCAGGTGTTACAACAATGAAGATGGATGAAGGTCTTGATACAGGAGATATCCTGATGGTTGAGAAGGTGAAGCTTGATGCTAAAGAGACAGGCGGAAGCCTTTTTGACAGATTAAGTGATGTCGGTGCGCAGCTTTTGGTAAAGACGCTTGAAGGACTTGAAGCTGGAACTATTACTCCTGTTAAGCAGGATGATTCAGAAAGCACTTATGTAAAAATGCTTCATAAGTCATTCGGTAAGATGGATTTTAATAAGAGTGCAGCTGAACTTGAAAGGCTTATAAGAGGTCTTAATCCATGGCCTAGTGCATTTACTTATATAGACGGTAAAATGCTAAAAATATGGGATGCGGATGTTGTGGATAATATCAGTGAAGTACAGACAGATGAAGTTAAGCCGGGACAGATTGTCTCTGTAGGAAAGAACACATTTGCAATAGCCTGTGGACAGGGGTATTTAGTTGTTAATGAGGTTCAGTTAGAAGGTAAGAAGAGAATGGACAGCGGTTCGTTCTTAAGAGGCAACAAGTTAGAAGCAGGTGTAATGTTAGGAGAATAAGCAGAATCTTAAATGATTCAGAAAAGAGGTATTATGGTAGCTTTATATGGTTATTATGGATATGGATATTACTATGATCCAATGTACATTCTGATAATAATATCATGCGTTATTGCACTGATAGCACAGGTAAAGGTAAAAAGCATATTTAACAAGTATTCCAGGGTGTCATCTTCAAAAGGAATGACAGGCGCAATGGTCGCAGAGCAGCTTTTAAGAAGCCAGGGAATATATGATGTATCTATTCAGAGAGTATCAGGAAGCCTGACAGATAATTATAACCCAAGAAATAAGACACTTAATCTGTCAGATTCTGTGTATAATTCAACATCTGTTGCGGCTATCGGAGTTGCTGCCCATGAAACAGGACATGCCATACAGCATGCTTACGGATATGGTCCATTAAGCTTCAGGACAGCGTTGTTTCCGTTAGCCAGCGTCGGTTCGCAGGTATCATGGATACTTATTGTGCTTGGACTTATATTTGGCTCAACTAATATACTTATAGATATTGGTATTCTTATGTTCAGTCTGGCAGTACTTTTCCAGCTTGTAACATTACCGGTTGAGTTTAATGCTTCGGCAAGAGCATTACAGCTTCTTGAATCAGAAGGATTCCTATATGGAGATGAGAACAGACAGGCAAGAAAAGTGCTTTCAGCAGCAGCCATGACATATGTTGCGGCAGCAGCCACAGCAATTTTACAGCTTTTAAGACTGATTTATTTATTTGGAGGAAGACGCCGTGACTGATTCGGTGAATTTAAGGGCAGTTGTACTGGATATACTTATGGAAATCAATGAGAAGGGTGAATTTTCACACCTTCTCATTAATAATGCACTGACAAAGTACCAGTATCTTGATAAGAATAAGAGAGCATTTATAAGCAGATTATCACTAGGAACGATTGAGAACAGAATTGAACTTGACTATATAATAGACCAGTTTTCAAAGACTCCTGTAAGAAAGATGAAACCACTAATAAGAAATATATGTGAAATGTCTGTATACCAGATAATATATATGGATAATATTCCGGATTCAGCAGTGTGCAATGAGGCTGTAAAGCTGGCTGCAAAACGTGGATTCACAGGGCTTAAAGGCTTTGTGAACGGAGTCTTAAGAAACATTACAAGAAATAAAGAAAATATTACATATCCTGACAGGAATAAGGATATTGAACAGTACCTTTCTGTAAAATACTCAATGCCATTATGGATAGTTAAAATGTGGCATAGTCAGCTAGGTATTGATAAGACCGAGGAAATTCTTGCAGGCTTTAAGCAGGAAAAAAAGACTTATGTAAGATGTAACACAGCAAAGGCACCGGTTGAAGAGATAAAGAAGATTCTTTCACAGGAAAACGTATCTGTGGCAGATGTTGAAGGTATACCATATGCTTTAGAGATTAAGGACTATGATTACATAGCCGGACTTAACAGTTTCAGGGACGGTCTGTACCAGATACAGGATATAAGCTCCATGACAGCAGGATATATGACTGGATTTAAGGCAGGGGATACAGTAATTGATGTGTGTGCAGCACCGGGAGGAAAGAGCATTAATGCTGCAATAAGCGTTGGCGCTGATGGTAAAGTATATTCAAGGGATGTATCAGACTATAAGGCAGGGCTTATTGAAGAAAATGTATTAAGGCTCGGACTTAATAATATAGAAGTCCAGGTAAAAGATGCACTCGTAATGGATGAATCTATGAGAGAGAAGGCAGATGTTGTTATAGCAGACCTTCCATGCTCAGGACTCGGTGTTATGGGAAGAAAGCCTGATATCAGATATAATATAACAGAGGACAAGCTGATTTCATTAAAAGAGCTGCAGCAGAGCATACTTTCTGTAGTACAGGCATATGTTAAGCAGGGTGGTATAATGATGTACAGTACATGTACAATTAATTCAGAAGAGAATGAAGCCAATGCTGACTGGTTATGTAAAGAATATGGCTTTAAGAAGATAGAATACAGACAGATTCTGCCGGGAAAGAATGGCGGAACAGATGGATTCTTTGTTGCAAAACTTAGGAGAGAATAGACATGACAGATATTAAGTCACTTAATTATGACGAACTTGTAACATATATGGCTGGACTTGGTGAGAAGAAGTTCAGGGCTTCGCAGCTATATCAGTGGATGCATGAAAAGCTGGCAGACAGCTTTGATGAATGCACCAACCTTTCCAATGCATTAAGGCAGAAGTTAAAGGAAACATCAGAATATGTATGCTTAGAGCCTGTCAGGGTACAGCGTTCCAAGCTTGATGGAACAGAAAAATATCTGTTCAGATTAACGGATGGTAATTATGTTGAAAGTGTACTCATGAAATATCATCATGGTAATTCAGTATGTATATCCTCACAGGTCGGATGCCGTATGGGATGCCGTTTCTGTGCATCTACACTTAACGGCAAAGTCAGGGATTTAAAGCCATCTGAAATGCTTGACCAGATATACAGAATACAGAAGATTTCAGGTGAGCGAGTAAGCAATGTTGTAGTTATGGGTTCAGGAGAGCCAATGGATAACTATGATAATCTTATTAAGTTCATAGAACTTCTCAATGATGAGAGAGGACTTAATATAAGCCAGAGAAATATTACTGTATCATCATGTGGAATAGTACCTAAGTTAAAGGAACTTGCTGACCTTAAGCTGCAGATTACTCTTGCAATTTCACTTCATGCGCCTAATGATGAACTAAGAAAAACAATGATGCCTATAGCTAACAAATATTCAATAGAAGAGATAATGGATGTATGCAGGTATTACATAGGATGTACAGGCAGAAGAATCTCATTTGAATACAGTCTTGTTAAAGGTGTCAATGATTCAATGGAATGTGCAAAGCAGTTGATTGAACTTGTTAAGGGCATGAACTGCCACATTAATCTTATACCTGTTAATCCTATCAAGGAGCGTGATTATAAGCAGACAGGTAAGGATGAAGTGTACGCATTTAAAAATAAACTTGAAAAGAACGGAATAAATGTTACAATTAGAAGGGAAATGGGCAGAGATATTGATGGTGCCTGTGGACAGTTAAGGAATAAGTATATGGAGGATGTTGATGAAAGCAACGGCGATTACTGATATAGGCAAGACGCGTGCCGTTAATCAGGATTATATATATACATCTGTTGACAGGGTTGGATGCCTGCCTAATCTGTTTATTGTAGCAGATGGAATGGGTGGTCATAAAGCTGGTGATACAGCTTCACGATTTACAGTTGAAACTATTAAAACGCTTATAGAACAATCACAGGAAAAAGATGCAATATCCGTTATTAATGATTCGGTTAAGATGGTTAATAGTCTGCTTTTACAGAAGGCATCTGAATCAGAGGATTATTACGGTATGGGAACAACGCTTGTTATTGCGACCATATATGATAATGTGTTAAGGGTTGCTAATGTAGGAGACAGCAGATTATATGTAATAGATGACAATGATATAACTCAGATAACAAGAGATCATTCACTTGTTGAAGAGATGGTTCTTGCAGGACAGTTAAGTAAAAGCGAGGCAAGAACACATGCCAGAAAGAATGTCATAACAAGGGCAATCGGAGGAGAGGAACAAGTCGAACCAGAGATGTTTTCAATAGATCTCAAAGAAAACAGCAAGATTCTTATGTGTTCCGATGGTCTTACCAATATGCTAGAAGATGCAGAAATATTAAGCATAGTAAGGAGCAATGCTAATATAGAAGATGCGGCGAGACTGCTTATTGACAGAGCAAACGAGAATGGCGGCAAGGATAATATTTCAGTTATAATTGTAGAACTGTAAGTGAAAGGGATAGGTTATGTTAAGAAAAGGAATGTTTTTAGCTGACAGATACGAGATAATCGAGCAGATTGGCACAGGCGGAATGTCAGATGTTTACAAAGCGAAGTGCCATAAACTAAACAGATATGTTGCTATTAAGGTTATGAAGTCTGAGTTTAGTGAAGACAAGACATTTGTATCTAAGTTCAGGGCAGAGGCACAGTCTGTAGCAGGATTTACACATCCTAATGTAGTTAATGTATATGATGTCGGCGATGAGAACGGAATATACTATATTGTAATGGAACTTATAGAAGGAATAACTCTTAAGAAGTACATTGAGAAGCGAGGCAAACTTCCGTTCAAAGAAGCAGTAAGCATAGCAATTCAGGTTGCTAATGGTCTAGATGCAGCACATAAGCATCATATTGTTCACAGGGATATCAAGCCTCAGAACATTATTATATCTAAGGAAGGCAAGGTTAAGGTTACAGACTTCGGAATTGCCAAGGTTGCTTCATCAAGCACAATCAATTCATCTTCTACAATGGGCTCTGTTCATTATATTTCGCCAGAACAGGCAAGAGGTGGATATTCAGATGAGAGAAGTGATATATACTCACTTGGTATTACAATATTCGAGATGTTAACAGGAACTGTTCCTTTTGACGGGGATTCTACAGTTGCAGTTGCTGTACAGCATATTCAGGATGAGATACCTGCTCCTTCTACAGTGGCAGCAGATATTCCGGTCAGCATTGATAAAATAGTCCTTAAGTGTACGCAGAAGAAGCCTGACAGAAGATATCAGTCAGCAGCAGAGCTTATAACAGATCTTAAGAAGTCACTTGTTATGCCTGATGAAGATTTTGTTGTAATGGCTCCTATGTATGCAGCTTCTGGTACAGCAGCATCAGTTACAGCGGATGCACTTAATGCCAAAGAAGTCAGGGCAGAAGAGGAAGATGACATATTATCAGATGATGACGATATGTTCATTGAAGATGATGATAATAAAGAAGAAACAGAGAATAATATAGAAGAATCTGAAGAAGATGATGATGTAGATATTGATGATGAGAGTAATGATAAGCTTGATCTTATAATGAAAATAATCGGTATCGGAATTGCTGTTATTATTCTTATTGTCACAATATTTGTTATTGTCAAGCTTGTTGGAAGTACAAGATCTTCTAAGAATGATAATACAGAGACAACTTCAAGCATTGAAGAAACAATATCAACAGAAGCAGGTAAGAATACAGTAACAGTTCCTAAGGTTGAGGGCATGACTAAGGATGATGCTGTTAAGGCTCTTAATGAGGTAGGACTTGGCTATAAGCAGGTTATACAGAGCTCTAAGACAGTTGCCAAGGATACAGTTATATCACAGGGAACTAAGGCTGGTGCCAAGGTTGCCAAGAATACACAGATTATACTTACTATAAGTGGTGGAGAAGATGTTGTTAATACAACAGTTCCATCAGTTACAGGAGAAACAGAAGATGATGCCAGAGAAAAGCTCGAAGCAGCAGGATTTAAGGTTACAGTAGATTATGATTACAGCAGCACAGTTGCAGAGGGCAAAGTAATTAAGGCTTCTCCATCAGGAAGTGTTGCAAAGGGAACAACAGTTACAATTACTGTAAGCCGTGGAAAGCAGATTCAGAATGTTACAATGGCTAACCTTGTTGGAATGACAGAGTCAGACGCAAGTCAGTGGCTTCAAAATAATGGACTTTCTGTTTATACTATATATGATGATTCAAAGGGTGAGTATGGTAAGGTTATAGCATGTAAATATTCAGAAGGAACTTCTGTTCCAGAGGGAACAACAGTTACAATTACTGTAAGCCATAAGCCGGAACCAACAAAGGCTACAGAGGCACCAACTAAACCTTCAGAAGCAACATCACAGCCATCTTCAGATGCAGCACAGAATTAATCAGGTATAATTATTTATATGCAGGGAAAGATAATTAAGGGTATCGCTGGTTTCTACTATATACATGTAGAAGCCAGCGGTATTTATGAATGTAAGGCAAAGGGAATATTCAGGAACCGTCACATTAAGCCGCTTGTTGGTGATAATGTGGAGATTGAGGTTATTGATAAGGATAATTTCAAAGGAAATGTGGTGGATATTCTCCCAAGAAAGAATGAATTAATAAGACCGGCTTCTGCTAATATCGACCAGGCAATGGTTATATTTGCAGTAAAGACACCAGAGCCTAATTTTAATCTCCTTGATAAATTCATCCTTATGATGAATTATCAGGATGTGCCAACAGTTGTATGCTTCAATAAAGAAGAACTGGCGGATGATGAATATAAGAATGAATTAAAGAAGAAATACGAAGGCTGTGGCTGTGAGTGCATATTCATAAGTGCAAAGAATAATATTGGCATTGACAGGGTAATGGAAGTGCTGAAAGGAAAGACTACAGTTCTTGCAGGTCCATCAGGAGTCGGCAAGTCGACACTTACCAATCTGCTTATACCGGACATGGAAGAGCAGGGAGAAGTCAGCCAGACAGGAGAAGTAAGCAGGATAGGCCGAGGAAGGCATACTACAAGACATTCCGAGATATACAATGTATGTAAGCAAACATATATATGTGATACGCCGGGATTTACATCACTTAATCTTCCGGATGTTGAGAAAGAAGACTTGCGATTCTATTTTGAAGAATTCACACCATTCGAGGGACAGTGCAGATTCAATGGCTGCATGCATGTGAGTGAACCTGGATGTGCGGTAAAACAGGCAGTTGAAGATGGAATTATCAATTATGACAGATATAAGTCATATACAGATATATTTGAAGAAATAAAGAACAAGAAGAAGTACTAAATGTACTTGAAAACAGAAAGGTTGTTAATTATGAGTGGTTTAAAGAAAATTTTGTCACCATCAATATTATCGGCAGACTTCAAGAAATTAGGAGAAGAGCTTGAAACAATTGATAAGGCAGGAGCTGAATATGTTCATGTAGATGTTATGGATGGACTTTTTGTAAAGAGTATTTCATTTGGAATGCCGGTTATTAAGTCAGCAAGAAGTGCGACTGACAAGGTTTTTGATGTACATCTTATGATTGAAGAGCCTATAAGATATATAGAAGACTTTGTTAAGGCAGGAGCTGATATAATTACAGTTCATGTTGAAGCGTGTAAGGATGTTGTCGCTACATTAGAAAAGATTAAGGAATGTGGCGTAAAAGCAGCTATAACACTTAATCCTCCGACACCGGTATCAGCAATTGAGCCTTATCTTGATAAGGTAGATATGGTTCTTGTAATGAGTGTTAATCCAGGATTTGGGGGACAGAAGTTCATACCGGAATCACTTGATAAAGTAAAAGAAATCAGAAGATTATTAGATGCCAGGGGATTAGATACAGATATTGAGATTGATGGTGGAGTGAATGCCGGGAATCTTGCATCGGTTCTTGAGGCAGGTGCTAATGTGATAGTAGCAGGTTCAGCAATCTTTTCTGGAGATGTAGCTGATAATGTTAAAACGTTTAAAGAAATAATGGGCGCGTGGTAAAACCACACGCCCATTAATATTATACGTTGAATCTGAAAAGAATTACATCGCCATCTTTAACGACATACTCTTTACCTTCCATTCTTACAAGACCTTTCTCTTTAGCTCCGTTATATGAACCACAATCAAGTAAATCCTGATAGTAAACAACTTCTGCTTTAATGAAGCCTCTTTCGAAATCACTGTGAATCTTGCCGGCAGCCTGAGGAGCTTTAGTTCCCTTAGTGATTGTCCATGCTCTTGTCTCTGTCTCACCTGCTGTTAAGTAACTGATAAGACCAAGGATACGGTAGCTTGCTGCGATAAGCTTATCAAGACCTGAAGAACTTATACCAAGGTCTTCAAGGAACATCTTCTTCTCATCTTCGTCTAATTCAGAAATTTCCTGCTCAATCTGAGCACAGATAACGAATACTTCACAGTTATCCTTCTTAGAATATTCTCTTACTCTTGCAACATATTCATTGTCAGCACCATCATTAGCAAGGTCATCTTCTGATACATTAGCTGCAAAGATTACAGGCTTAGCTGTAAGAAGATTGTATTCCTTCATGAAAGCTTCTTCATCTTCATCCTGACATTCAAAGTTTTTGGCTAAATTACCTTTCTCAAGGAATGCCTTAAGTCTTTCAAGGAGGTCACATTCTTTAGCAATATCCTTGTTGTTATATGAAGCACGCTTCTGCTTAGCGAGTCTTCTGTCTAATACTTCAATATCTGAGAAAATAAGCTCAAGATTGATAGTTTCAATATCTCTTATTGGGTCAATAGAACCATCAACATGAACGATGTTAGAATCTTCAAAACATCTTACAACATGAACGATAGCATCAACCTCACGGATGTTGGCAAGGAACTGGTTTCCAAGACCTTCACCCTTAGATGCACCTTTAACAAGACCGGCAATATCAACGAATTCGATAACAGCAGGTGTTATCTTGGCTGAATTATATAAAGCGGCAAGCTTGTCAAGTCTGTCATCCGGAACTGCAACTACACCGACATTAGGATCGATAGTACAGAAAGGGTAGTTAGCTGACTCTGCTCCTGCCTTAGTAAGTGAATTAAAAAGGGTACTTTTGCCGACATTAG
>UMEG01038584.1_pt1 | contig 12034 bp, 7 predicted proteins | sample 1964691 | NCBI WGS metagenome assembly UMEG01 (sample SAMEA4836014, study PRJEB28245) | human gut metagenome | biome: gut microbiome; material: fecal sample | place: Denmark | collected 2008 | reverse complement strand
TTGCCTTTGACCGCTATGGCGCAACATGAGGAAGATACGGAGAATGGTGTAGTGTCATTGGCCGGAAGAGAAGGTTTTACCATTGAAACAAAGAAAGGTGACTTTGTTTTCAAGCCTTATCTGTTGGTACAAACGAGTGCTAATTTCAATTGGTATGATGATGAAGGCTTGGATAAGGCTTATAACCAAGATAATATTGCCAATTCGGGTTTTTCCATTCCTTATGCCGTACTTGGCTTTACTGGCAAGGCTTTTGGAAAAGTGGCTTTCAATCTGTCCATCAATGCTGCTGCAAGTGGAGGAGCGCTGTTACAGCAGGCGTGGTTTGATGTACAGCTGAAAAAACAATTTGCGATTCGTGTCGGAAAGTTCAAGACTCCATTCTCGCATGCCTATCTGACAACTCTTGGCGAAACACTGCTTCCCCAGTTGCCGGTTTCTCTGACGTCTTCTGTAATTTTGCCTTATTCGTTGAATGCCGTGACGCCTAATATCGGTACGGGATTTGACCTGGGTGTTGAAGTTCACGGTCTGGTGGCAGATAAGTTCGGTTATGAAGTCGGCTTGTTCAATGGAACCGGAGCTTCCGTGAATACAGCTTCAAAGACGATGAGTGATGACTGGCATATCCCTTCATTGCTGTATGCCGGACGTCTGACTTATATGCCCAAGGGGGTGATGCCTTCCACACAAGGTAATCCTAACCGTTTGAACGAGGATAAGATATTATTCGGTCTTTCGGGTTCTATCAATGTGGAGAGTGAAAATGAGAGTACCAATGATACCCGTGTGGGGCTGGAATTTGCCATGTTGAAGAACAAGCTCTATCTGGCGGCTGAAGCTTATTATATGAATGTAGGTTTCACCAAACGGCAAAAGATAAATGAATCGTATAGCTTTTTAGGCGGTTATGTGCAAGGTGGTTACTTTGTCGCTCCCCGCCTACAGCTTGCCGCACGCTACGATATCTTCAATCGTAACGGTACGGATGACGACGGTTTCCTGAATATGCCTGCTGTAGGTATGAACTACTTTTTCAGAGGATGCAACTTGAAATTGCAGGCAATGTATCAGTATGTAGCCCGTTGGGGACACGACACGCAGCTCGACCGTGATAATGATAATTTAGGTCTGGCCACTCACTCTGCCACGGTGATGCTTCAATATACATTCTAAATGAAGTCAGGAAAGGATTCGTCTATGAAAAAATACATTCTTTTCTTTTTTCTGCCCGTGCTTCTTATAGGTCTGCATGCATGCGATGAGGGGAGAATTTATGAGAATGCCGTAGTGGCCACGGGTGAAGGACGCACAGTGAAGATGACAGGCCGGATTAGTGGTGTGGATAAGTGGTCGGGCGACTATAGTGTGGTAGTGGCAGGATTTGATGATGAAAGCGATTATGCCATTGTTTCAAAGGTTGTTCCGGTATCCGAATCGGATAATGATGAAATCCAGTTGACAATGTCCGGCATAACGGATGAGGTGACAACTGTCGAGCTATGTGTAATCAATAAGTTGAGAAAGCGCATTGTCAGTTTGGTGGCAATGGAATGTACTGAAATCGCTGATACTATACTTATGGATGCAGGAACAGTTGATGCAAGTATGTACAATGCCATTCAACAAAAAATATTCAATGCCACTTGTACGGCTTGCCATGGTCTTAGCACCACTCCGGGTGGTGGCTTGAATCTGCTGGAAGGACATAGCCATGCTGATCTGGTCAACCGGGCTTCAACGACGGTGGACGGTAAAATGAGGGTTATGCCCGGTAATGCGTCAGAAAGTGTCTTGCATCTCATATTGGGTACGGACATCAGCTCGGATTGGCGTATAGACCATTCTCAGATGATAACCTCATCTGATATGCAGTCTTTGATTGGCAACTGGATTGACGATGGTGCACAGCCGTAATAATGATGGGCCTTACTGGTAATACCGGTACTTTTTTGAACAACAACGACTAATTGATATTTAATATGAAAGATAAACAACAACAAACTAATCAATCGGAGAATACCTTAACCGAAATCTTTAAATATGAGGTAGAAGCGGGTGTTTCGGAATATCATGTAATGATTCATGCCACCAGACCGGAAGCGACTTATGAAGAACAGCTGAATGCGGTGGTCGACACTTACTGCCAACTGCGTGAAAGTGAACTACAAGGTGCTGTTGCCATCTTTAAACGCTACTTTCTAAGTGACGCCGCCAATCAGGCAGATATGCTACTGGCGCTTTCGGCAGAATGTTCGGATTGTGCACTCTCCGTGGTAGAGCAGCCGCCGTTGAACGGTACAAAGATTGCACTGTGGGTCTATCTGCAGAAAGGTGTGGAAACACAGGTGCTTCATAACGGATTGTTCGAAGTGAGACATGGCGCCTACCGTCACCTTTGGGGAGGCGGCTCTTTCAATCGTGCTGCCAATTCGGAATACCAGACCCGTCTGCTGTTGAATGACTATGTGATGCAGCTGATGGAACAGGGCTGTAAGCTGGCTGATAATTGCATACGTACCTGGTTCTTTGTACAGAACGTGGATGTGAATTATGCCGGAGTGGTGAAGGCGCGTAATGAGGTGTTTGTTACCCAGGACTTGACGGAGAAGACTCATTATATTTCCAGTACCGGTATCGGTGGCCGTCATGCCGACCCAAAAGTGACGGTTCAGATGGATACTTATGCTGTAGATGGTTTGAAATCTGAACAAATTCACTACCTTTACGCACCGACACATCTGAATCCCACATACGAATACGGTGTGAGTTTCGAGCGAGGTACGTATGTGGATTATGGCGACCGTCGCCAGGTGTTTATTTCGGGTACTGCGAGCATCAATAATAAAGGTGAGGTGGTATGTCCCGGAGACATTCGCAAGCAGACGGAACGTATGTGGGAGAATGTGGAGGCTTTGTTGAAAGAGGCTGGCTGTACGTTTGATGATTTAGGACAGATGATTGTTTATCTGCGGGATGTTGCTGACTATACCGTGGTCAAAGGAATGTATGACGAGCGTTTTCCGGATACTCCGAGAGTGTTTGTATATGCTCCCGTATGTCGTCCGGGTTGGCTGATAGAGATGGAATGTATGGGAGTCAGGTCTTTAGAAAACAAGGAGTTTGCTCCATATTGATTTTTTACTTTTAATTGATAGCTCTTAATTGAAAAAGTTTCTCATAGCTGTTTATGGTTGTTTGCTGCTCTTACTTGCTGCAACTACGTTTGTAGAGCAGACATACAGTACGGATTTTGTAGAAAAGCATGTTTATCATACGATTTGGTTCTGTTGTTTGTGGGGAGCCCTTGCTGCGATGACTGTTGTTGTGCTTGTAAGACTGCGGTTGTGGCGGCATCTCCCGACGTTGTTGTTGCATGGCTCCTTCCTCGTGATTTTGGCGGGAGCCATGACTACGTTTCTTTGTGGCCGGAAAGGATATGTGCATCTTACTGTCGGCAGTGAGGTGAACTGCTTTTTGGAACAAGACGGCAGGCAGGTTGTAGAGTTACCGTTCACCTTACGTCTGGACAGTTTCCGGATTGAGTACTATCCGGGTACGGATGCTCCTGCAGATTATATCAGCTATATTCACGGTGAGACGCCCGTCTCCATGAACCGTATTCTTTCACGGCAGGGGTTCCGCTTTTATCAGTCTTCCTTTGATGAGGATATGCAGGGGAGCTGGCTGACAGTGAATTATGACCCGTGGGGGATAGGGATTACCTATAGTGGATACCTCTTGTTAGGTGTCTCCATGCTCTGGATGCTGGTCAGCCGGGGAGGAGAGTTCCGCAGGCTGCTGAGGCATCCGTTGTTGAAGAAGGGAGGAATGTTTGTCCTATTGTTGCTGTGTCTGGGAAGTGGGGTACATGCGCAGAAGAGAAGCCTTCCGGCACTGGCACGCAAGCAGGCGGATAGTCTTGCCCGTAAGCAGGTGATTTATAATGACCGTGTGGTTCCTTTCAATACCCTTGCGCGCGATTTTGTACTGAAACTGACGGGAAAATTGTCTTATGGAGGCATGACGCCGGAGCAGGTGATTGGCGGATGGCTTCTGCGTCCGGAGGTTTGGCAGAATGAGCCGATGATTTATATCAAAAACGAGGCACTCCGTCGCCTGCTTCATTTGGAGACACCCTATGCATGTCTGGCTGATTTGTTCGACGGTGAGAAGTATCGCTTGCAGAAGTTCTGGAAGGGGAAGCAAGACCATCATCAGAAAATGACTTCTCTGGAAAAGGCCATTGTAGAGGCGGATGAAAAGGTGGGACTGATTTTGATGCTCCAAAATGGTACATTGATTCGTCCTTTGCCGGAAGACGGGAGTGTGGAGCCTGTTTCCGATACTAAAATACAAGCCGAATTGCTGTATAACCGTATTCCTTTCAGCAAATTGCTGTTCATGTTCAACCTTACGGTGGGGATGCTGGCTTTCTTCCGTCTGCTGTATCGCGGCCTGCGCCGTTCGTCGGCATTGTCAGACTCTTCCGGTAGGATTGTAGCGCTCTCTTTCTCTTCGCGTTTGGCAGATACTTTTTTCCCGTTTTCTCTTTATGCGGCGTTTCTCTTTCAGCTCTTCGGGTATGGTCTGAGGTGGTACATCGGCGGGCGTATCCCGTTGGGTAATGGATACGAAACGATGCAGTTCATGGCATTGTGTGCGCTGTTCCTGGCTTGTCTGTTTCGGCGGCGCTTCCCGTTTATGGTGCCTTTCGGTTTTTTGCTGTCCGGTTTTGCCTTACTGGTGTCCTATTTGGGACAGATGAATCCCCAAATCACTCCCTTGATGCCCGTGCTCGTTTCTCCGTGGCTCAGTACGCATGTGTCGTTGATAATGATGTCTTATGCTTTGTTTGCCTTTATGATGCTGAACGGCATACTGGCATTGTGTCTTCGCCGTTCAGCCCGGATGTTGATGCTGCTCAGCCGATTGCTGCTTTATCCCGCCGTTTTCTTTTTGGGAGCCGGCATTTTTCTGGGTGCGGTTTGGGCCAATGCTTCTTGGGGGCGTTATTGGGCTTGGGACCCGAAGGAAGTATGGGCGCTGATTACCTTTATGGTTTATGGAGCGGCGTTCCATGCGCGCAGCCTGCGCATTTTCCGCAGTCCGTTATTCTTCCATATCTATATGGTTGCCGCCTTTCTGACAGTCCTGATGACCTATTTCGGGGTGAACTACATCCTTGGAGGAATGCACAGCTATGCCAATGCCTGATTTACGGGTGGTTCTACCTATTTATGATGACTGACTTGTTTTATTATACCTAATTTAAGTGATTGCGTACTGTCTGCCGATGCCTTATCTTTGCAACATCAGATTTGAATGAATTAGTTAGTCATAATTACGTAACCACTTTTATGAAGATAAAAGGATCCCCGCTTCCCGATGTGATATCGTGAAGCGGGGATTTGTGTATGGCGTGACGGATACTGTGGGTAAGGTTGGATAAGGATACTTGTGGGGCATAAAGAGTCATAGGATGGGGAGGGATGACATAGGGGATGAGCTTTGTCTTCAGGCACAAGATAAACCTTAATCAATAGGCAGAGGGCTTTTCCCGTATGGAGGAGCATACTTTTGCAAGGGATTCATCCGGTTTTTCCCTATAGGCCGCAGCGGGTAGGGAAACGGTTGCCGGAAGAATCTTATAGAGAGTCCTTGATGTCGCTCAATTCTACCAGCTTGTTGACAATAGCGTAGATGGTGAGCCCTGCCGGAGAATGTATCTGCAGTTTGCGTGCAATGTTACGGCGATGGGTAATGACGGTATGGATGGAGAGGTAGAGTTTGTCGGCGATGGCTTTGTTGGTCATGCCCTTCACAACGCAGGTGATGATTTCCTTTTCGCGCTGGCTTAGGGTTTCTTGTTCGCTGTCTTTTTCCTCTTCCTCCTCGGTGTGTAGCAAGTGGTTGATTTTGGAGGCGATGACATCTACGTCATCGCACATGGCGAAGTTCTCGTCATATTCCTTCAATATGTTGTTGTCGATGACGGAGCATACCATAGCAATGTACTTGATACCGGATTTTCCGTGTTCTGCCTTGAAGGCGGGCAGGTCGAACCAGCCACCGAAAGTGGGGTTGATGATGATAATGTCTGCCGGATGCATGTGAATGTAGTTCTGCAGCGATTCCGGAGAAGAAACCTCAATAGGGTGTGCATTCAAGTTGGGAATACGCTTCAAAACAGCCGTCAGACCACTCCGGATGATGACCGAAGTTTCTGCAATGACAATCTTCAAAGAAGTATTATTGTTCATTTTTCAGTTTCCTTTCTATTTGCGCTACGGCGGGAACAAACATATAATCTTCTACCTGGCAGTGGGTGGCAAGGTCTTGTTCGCAGTTGAATATATCGAACAAGACCGCATTCAGGAGATTGTTGTTCTCCTTTTCCGGGTAGTATTTGATGATGATGTTCTTCAGCTCTTTCAGTTTGGTATCTATCTGATTATGTTTGCTGGCAAAAGTGGCGATGTTGTATTCGTCCGATAGGTTGCCTTGGAGTAATTGCTCTACATAGGTGAATACGGCCTGGTTTTCATATTCCATGTGGCGGCGTACTTCCTTGGCATATTCATCGAAGAACTTCAGGATGAGGTAGGCTACATCGTTTGTACTGGAACAATCGATGGCTTCGATGAGTTTGCGGCGGATGGCCGGCAGGTTGAAGTCGAGGAAATATGTGTGGGCACGCTTCAGATAATCCATAAGGGCGGGAATGGAAAAATCACTTTCATTGCCGCTGTAAGAGTATTGTTCTTCGCTGATAAAGTTGGCTACGGCGAGGAATGTAGGGCAATCGACGCCTTGTGCTTCGCAGACGTCCTTCACGCTCTTGTCTCCGAATCCTAATGACAGTCCGAAGCGGCTCATCACCATTAATAAGGAGTAATTGTCACAGATGAGGTCACTCATCTTGTCCGTGGAGCGGTACTTATGTTGCTCATTCATTGTATGTTATTGTTTTTAATTCTCTGATTCGTGCGCAAAGTAACGGCTTTTATCCGAGAACTGCAATCACTATTAGTAGGTATTTTGCTTGTCGGGAGACGGTTGGAGACTGGTGTTTGCCGAATAAACTAAAAGCTTTAGTTTTATTTAACGAGAGAAATTAGTTTTTGAACTAAATAATTTAGTTATTTGCAGAAAACAAAGAATGTTATGAAAGGATTGACTGCAAAAGAAGAAGAAATCATGGGCTTTTTCTGGGAAAAGGGACCCTTGTTTGTGAAGGAAATGCTGGCATTCTATGAAGAGCCGAAACCACATTTCAATACTTTGTCCACCATTGTGAGAGGATTGGAGGATAAGGGATTCCTGAGCCATCATACGTACGGCAACACGTATCAGTATTATGCGGTGGTCAGCGAGGAGGATTTTCGCAAGCGGACACTGAAGAACGTTATCAGCAAATATTTCAATAATTCCTATCTCAGCGCAGTGTCGTCTCTGGTGAAGGAAGAGGATATATCCCTGGAAGAACTGAAGCAGTTGATACAAGACGTGGAAAAGGGAAGGGACTGAGATTGTTGAGACTCTAATAACTCTGGCTTATGAAAAACATCGGATTGGTTTGTTTGCTGCTGGTAAGTATTTGCTGCGGATTGCAGGCAAAGAAAATCGTAAAGGTACCCTATTTCATGGCATGCAATACGCGTAGCATTGAAGTGGAGCAAGTGACGCTTGGAAAAGATACGACCTGGCTGGCGGTGAGGCTTTATGGCATGCAGGGCGATAGGGTCAGGATTGATTCGACAGCTGTGTTGCGGGCATCCGGAAAGGATTACGGATATTTGGGAAATACCGGTTTTGCCAGGGATGAATGGACGCATATTCCCGCTTCCGGTGAAATGACTGCTGTTTTGAAGTTTAGTCCGCTTCCGATGGATACTGAGAGCTTTGATTTTGTAGAGACACCGGACAGTGATGAAGGATGGGTAATTTATGGTATACAGCTCAACGGAGAGAAACCTCGGGTGGATATTCCCGAACGTTTGCGGAATAAGAAACCGGATGAGGTTTTGCCATTGCCCGGACCGGAATTGAATATGGGAAAGACTGTCATAAAGGGGCAGATATTGGGGTATAAACCGGAGTATGGAGTGACGTTACGCTACTATGACTCGCCTTGGTTCTTCATGTATTTCACCGGTAAGGACTTGAAGATAGCGGAGGATGGCACGTTCCGTTATGAGACAGAGGTGCTGTTGCCGAGCGGTGCTACGCTGTGGATATCCCGTTCGAAAATAGAATTGTTTCTCGTTCCGGGTGGAGAACTGGATGTCACAATCAATCTGCCTGAAATATTCTATTCGCAAAGCCGTCTTTTAAGCCGGAAAAGGGATGGTGTAACGGACAACTGTGTTTGGTTTGAAGGAGACTATGCCGGTCTGAATACCGAGTTGCTGCGGTTCGGTGAAATGAAAAGCTTATCGGGAGCTGATGATTTTTATGCAGATATTTGTGGGATGACTCCGCAGGCATATAAAAAGTATCTGTTCAGGCATTATGAAGATATGCAAAAGAAACTTGTAAAAAACAAGGATATGAGCCAGGCTTGCCGTACTTATATCCGGGCAAATCTGGATATGAATCTGTTCAGCCTTATCTATAATTACAAGAGTAACCTTAGTTATGCCCCGATGCTTTCGGGCAGGAAGGGGGTGAAAAGGGCGGACATGACGGTGGACAGTACCTCATACTTCAAGGAAATACTGCAACTGGATATTCTGCATACCCCCGAACAGAAATATTACAATTATTATACGGACTTTGTGAAGACCGCTACCGGAAATTTCCGGGATAAGTTTGTGCAAGACCCTCTTTGGCCGGACATGCTTCTTGCCGGGCGTGCTTCCCGTAATCTGAGCAAGTACATGCCTTTGACTGAGGAAGAGCGTCGGACGGTGGACAGCATCGCTTCTCCCGACCTCAGGCAATTGTTCCTGATGAGAAACGGGAGGATTGAAGCCGAACTGAAATCAGAGTTGGAAGCTACTAAGGGAAAGACCGGATATAAGATTGTTGAGGTGGAAAAGGAGGTAGCGGCAGACAGTTTGTTGCAGGTCATTACTCGTCCTTATCGTGGCAAGATGGTACTGGTGGATATGTGGAACACCTGGTGTGGTCCTTGTATGCGGGCCATGAAAAGCCTGAAACCGTTGAAAGAGGAGCTGAAAGAGGTGGTTTATCTATATATTGTCGACGAAACATCTCCTGAAGGAAAATGGAAAGTAATGATACCGGATATACCCGGTATTCACTGTCGCATTAGCAATGAGCAAAGTACGGCATTGGCAAAGCTGTACGAATATCCGGGTATCCCGACCTATTTCGTCGTGAACCGTGAAGGAGATATTTCCTACAAAGCAACCGGATTTCCCGGAGTGGAGATGCTACGGAATGAACTGACCAAGTAACTGTAAATAGTAAATCGTAAATCCCTAAATAGTAAATAATTCCATGGGTCTGTTTTTTGTTTATATACTCAAATCTTCTGTTTGCCTGGCGATATTCTATTTGTTTTATCGCTTGTTGCTGGCACGCGAGACGTTTCATCGTTTCAACCGTTTTTCATTGTTGGGCATTTTGCTGTTGTCCTGCCTATTGCCTTTGGTAGAGGTAAGTGTGAAGCAGGAGACGGAAGTGCACCAGACGATGCTGACATTGGAGCAGTTGCTGATGATGGCAGATGCAGTGAATGCCACTGAGGCCGGAGCAAGGGCTGAAACGGCAACAGTCACCTGGATACAAGTGGCGCTGCTTGTCTATCTGGCAGGAATCGTTTTCTTTGCCTTCCGCAACGTATATTCGTTGGTACGGTTACTGATGTTGCTGAAATCGGGTAAAAAAGAGGATATTGGCAGCTACTTACCGGGCAGGAAAGAGCGCGTTACTTTGATTGTACACAACTGTGACATCGCTCCGTTCAGTTGGATGGGATATATTGTCATTTCACGGAAAGACTTGGAGGAGAACGGACGGGAAATCCTTATCCACGAGCTTGCCCATATCCATAACCGCCATTCCTGGGACTTGCTGGTGGCTGATGTCTGCATTTTCTTTCAGTGGTTCAATCCGGCATCATGGCTCCTGAAGCAGGAATTGCAGAATATCCATGAGTTTGAAGCGGATGAAACGGTGATAAAGGAGGGTGTGGATGCAAAACAGTATCAACTATTATTAATAAAAAAAGCTGTCGGCACAAGGCTCTACTCTATGGCCAACAGCTTTAATCACAGTAAACTTAAAAAACGTATCACTATGATGTTAAAAGAAAAATCAAGCCCGTGGGCACGTTTGAAGTATCTTTATGTACTTCCGGTAGCTGCCATTGCAGTGACAGCTTTTGCCCGTCCCGAAGTCTCCGATAAAGTGGAGAAGATTTCAAGCGTCAAAGTTAACGATTTGGCTGCAATTGTAGAAACAAAAGTGGTGGAAAGTGCAGGTGACACTACGAAGCCTGCCGATGTGAAGTATGTACCGGCGGAAGTCCGCAAGCAGTTGAAGGGAACTCCGATCTTCGAGGTGGCAGAGGAGATGCCGGAATTTCCCGGCGGCGGAATGAGTGCTTTCATGGATTATATCAAGACGAATATGCGTTATCCGGCATCTGCCAAAGAGAACGGTACGCAGGGACGGGTCACTGTCCAGTTTGTGGTGGATGAAGATGGAAGCATCAAGGACTCCAAGGTGCTCCGTTCTGTGGATAAGGATATGGATGCCGAGGCGCTGCGATTGATAAACACTATGCCGAAGTGGAAGCCGGGGAGACAGAAGGGGCAGCCGGTGGCTGTGAAATTTACGGTGCCGGTGATGTTCAGGCTGGACGACGACAAACTTGAAAAAACTTCTTCTGCCAATGGTATTACAGTTGAAGGATATGCGGGTAATGGGAAAGAGCCATTGTATATTGTGGATGGAAAAGAGGTGACGCCATCTGTCATGAGTGCATTGAATCCTGATAAGATAGAACGTGTAACGGTTTTGAAAGATAAATCTGCCACGGATTTATATGGAGAAGAGGGACAGAATGGCGTTGTTCTGATAACCCTGAAACAAGGAACTCCGGGTATGGTTATCCGCCGGGGTAATGAGGTGGCAGAGAATGCTAAAGTACAGCATAAGAGTAGTCTTGATTTAATAAAGACTGTCTATATTGATGGAGAAAAGGTTGACTTGGGTACTAAAACTATCGATGATTTAATACCTGCCGAGAATATTGAGGGTATTGAGGTGAAGAAAGAGGCAGGTGGAAAAGGTGAGATTTACATCACTACTAAAAAAACTAAAGCTGTAGAAAAGACCATTGCCAAAGGCAATATGAAAGTGGAAGGCAAAGTGGTGGATGAGCAGGGTGAGCCTGTTATCGGTGCGGCTGTTCTGATAGAAGGTACCACTACGGGAAGCGTTACCGATGTCAATGGCAATTTTGTCCTTTCTGTACCTTCTAAGGATGCTGTATTGGTTGTTTCGTATATAGGCATGGCTACCGGCAAAGTGAAGGTGCAGCCCAAGCTTACGATTACGCTGAAAAGTGAATAGTCTCTAACAACTATGATAAGGAAAATTCTCTCTTTGTTTCTGATTCTGGTAGCTGTGGGGGCAGGGCTTTGCTCTGCCCAGACAGCCGGTAAGAAATATTATTTGGTGGGCGGGCTTTTCTTCGAAGGCATGCCGCCTGGTGTGGGTTCGGACAACGTGGCGGCTTTCATAATACATGAGGACGGCGCGAGACACGAGGTTACGGAACTCCGCTTGCGCAAGGGCATTGTGCTGTCTGAGGAGGTGAGAGAATATGCTACTCCTGCCGACGAGGTGCCTGGTGCGGAAGCTTTCTTGATGAGTTACCGTGGAGGAACGGGGAAGAAGTTGCCGATAGGCGGTGCCGTACAGACTTTGAAGAAGGAAGAATGGATAGGAAAGGCTTTTCCGGAATTCAAAGTGAAAGACACAGAAGGACAGGAATGGAGCAAGGCCGATGTGACGGGACGTCCTATGGTCTTGAACTTCTGGTATACCGGCTGTG
>UMEG01039885.1_pt1 | contig 12170 bp, 7 predicted proteins | sample 1964691 | NCBI WGS metagenome assembly UMEG01 (sample SAMEA4836014, study PRJEB28245) | human gut metagenome | biome: gut microbiome; material: fecal sample | place: Denmark | collected 2008 | reverse complement strand
TTCCCATACAGGCATCATTCGATGTATTGTTTTCCTAATACTTTCTCGATTGATTGTCTTTATGGCTGTTGTAAGTTCTTCAATTTCTTTTCTTGATTCCATGAGAACAAGAGACAGCATATGTCCATAATCATCGGTATTATCTAACAGACAAGAGAAGTCAAAATCTCCAGTTTGAGAAATTTTTGTTTGAGACATGACTGTTGATAAAAAAGTAAGTAATGCATGAATATTGAACGGTTTATGAATGCAACCTGCAAATCCTTCTTTTTCATAGATTCCGGAATTTCCGTCACCACGGGCAGTCATGACTGCAACAGGAATGGTTCTTGAATTTCCTATGTCTGAATTTCGGAGCAATCTTAACAGAGCGAACCCGTCGGTATCTGGCATTTGTACATCTGTCAACACAATATCATAATCCGATTTCCCAAGAGCAGCTACGACTTCCTGAAAATTCATACAGGTTGTGCAGGAAACTCCCTTACGTCCAAGCATGTCCTCCGCTATTTTTAACAATATAGGATCATCATCCACAACAAGCACATTCTTCGGTAAAATAGTTATCGAATCACTATCAGGCTTGTCCTCTTCCACAAGTTCATCCGTTTCAGGTAAAGGAATCTCAAGCCTGAAAATACTTCCCTTTCCCGGTGCGCTTTCCACAGTTATAATACCATTCAGGACTTTGACTAGTCCCTTTGTCAGGAAAAGACCTAAACCAAAGCCCTCAGAATTGACATTCTGTGCGGCACGCTCAAAGGGGGCAAATATTCTTTTCTGCGTTTCCTCATCCATTCCGATACCGGTATCCCTGATTTCAATGTGCAGTTTTCCTTCCAAATATTTTGAATAAAAATTTATGGTTCCTGATGGGGTAAACTTGATGGCATTGGTCAGTAAATTGGCCAGTACTTGCTCCAGTTTATCTGCATCGCCCTTTACAACAAAAGATGAGTTTTGATGTTCATATTGAAGAAATAAGGCCTTTGCAACAGCCTTGCGGGAAAACTCTTCTGAGATGCGTTGCAGGAAACGGTCAAGATAAAATGGCGTGTCGTTACGCAAATCACCGGCTTCATTGATCCGATAGGCATCCATCAGATCATTAACCAAATGAAGGATATGATGACAAGAATGGCGTATATCCTCCAAATATGGTTCGCGTTTCTTTTTCTCCCGTGTTTGGGAAGCTAAATCAGCACAGTTATGAATATTACCGATCGGGCCACGTATATCATGAGAAACGGTCAGAATTATTCTTTTGCGCATTTCAAGCAAATCCTCGTTTTCCAGAATGGTTTGCTGTAGTTTGACTTTTATTTTTTCTTCCTTACGTAAATCGGATAGAATAATGAAAAAAGAAATAATAAACAGAACGACAACAATACTTATCACTATAGCAAACAGTCGGAAAGATTTCCATCTTGTCTCCGCTATTTCCAGATACTGTTCTGTAAATGACTGCTGTATTTGGTTATCAAGAGAAGAAACAAAATCATATAACTTGAGATTTAACAGCCTGTTCTGTAAACGCAGACTGTCTGCATACGCTTCCATCTGATTGTTCCGCCAATCTCTGGCAGAAGTCAATCTTTCATTGAAGTCCTGTATTTCATTTGTGATGTATGGGACTTGTACCGTCTCTTTCTTTCCAAATAATCCGGCAATTCCTTTCTTTTTCTGCGTTATTATCTTCATCCGAACCGACTGTGTGGCTATTACAGGTAATTCATTAGCAAGAATACTGTCGGACTTCTCCCAAGATTGAACAGCTTGCATTATTCGGAATAGGTGCATCTCTTTCGTTTCAAGCAATACTCGTAAAGAGTCTATTTGAACCGGAAGTAAAGAATTTACACCACTAGATTTTATTTCAAGCAGAATACTGTCTGTTTTAAGACGCTGATAATGGTATCTGTTATAATCTGATTCATCCCATGCAATAACTGATTCGCCTAAAGTTGCCAACCTGGTAATATACAAATGAGCTTTATGAATATTTTCACAGGCATAATTCGTTTCATTTATAACGCCCTCAAACCTTCGAAAGCGGAAACGCTCGTTAACCATAACAACAGTCAGAAATAGAACTATAGCTGTTATGATAATATAACCCAGAAATATTTTTTTACGTAACAAAGATTGCATTGAAAATAATATATTAAACTACCATAAATCCATATCATTAAGCTAATTTTCACCCCATCCTAATATAAACTTTAATCATCTAATTATTAATAAATTACAATATAATTTAGTATACAATATAGACTAATAAATATTTCACAGACAGCTTAAACTAAGTAATAGCTATCCATGAAATATCAAAATATTACTTTTAAATAAAAGTGTAACAATCAAATATAGCTCACAATATAAGATTAAGTCATATGTACAGTAGTAAATACAGGAGTTTCACATTTGTTTTATTTTTATAGTCCTCCTCCTACAGCATGATACAGATTTATGACTCCCTGTATTTTCTCTAATTTATTTTGTACCTGTGTTAATTCGGCTTCCAAAAGATTTTGTCGCATAGTCAAGACCTCAAGATAATTAGTAGATGAATGTCGCATTAATAACTCAGTTTTACGTACGGCTTCCTGTAGAGTTACGATTTGTTGCTTATCATATTCCAGACGGAGATTAGCAGTTTGCCATTGGGTTAAAGCATTATTTACTTCTTTCCCAGCATTCAACAAAGATTGCTGGAACAAAAGTAAAGTTTCTTCCTGCCTTGCTTTGGCCTGACGCAGATTGCTGATATTTATTCCTTTGTTAAACAAGGGCTGAACCAATGCTCCGATGGCATTGAACAACCAACTTCCAGGATTAGATACCAATCCTCCCGCATTGTTAGTCCATCCGGCTGTACCTGAAAGTGTAATACTTGGATAAAATGCGGCACGGGTGGTATTAGTGGCATAATATGCTTGCGCAAGATTCCATTCTGCCTGCCTTACATCAGGGCGGTTGGCAAGCAATTGTATGGGAAGACCTATCGAAAGCGTATCAGGAAACTGCTGTTCTTCCAAGGTACCACGTTCGATATTCATCGGAGAGACAGCCAATAGCGCAGACAAACTATTTTCGGTTTCCCGGATGCTTTTCAAAATAGATACAGCGGAAGATTCCAAGGCCAAACGACTTGCCTTTGCCTGAAGTACAGCCGCGTCATTGGCTTTACCGGCCCTTTTCAGGGCTTCAAGCACCTTCTCTGTTTCAGCCCAATTAGTTAAAGTACGTTGGCTGATGTCCCATTGACGGTCGAGCATTAACAAGGTATAATAACTGCCCGCAATGGTAGCTATAAGCCCGGTATGGACCGCCTGCTCATAAGCACGACTACTTTCAAGAGCCGCGCGGGATTCACGTTTTGCATTGGTTAGTTTCCCGAACAAATCTATCTCCCAGCTAGCTGAAGCGGAAAGATGGTATGTCTTTGCAACCGTCTGATCTGCCGCATGGCTTATACCGCCTTCAGGAGTCAATGATAAGGACGGAAGATAGGAAAGTTGGGCCTTCATCAACACAGCCTCGGCTGCTTCCACTTTGGTGCGAGCAATGCGCAAATCCGTATTTTGTCTTAACCCAATTGTAATCAGGTCTTGCAGGTAAGCATCGGTAAATAACCGGTTCCATGGAACAGATGCTATTGAAATGGTATCCGGCTTTTCCACATCCCGGTACAGACTGTCCACGATTACTTCCATTTCGGGCCGAGAGTACGGCTTGAAAAGGGAACAGCCTGCCATCAGACAAACCGTTCCTGCACACAATATATAATAAGAGAATGATTTCATTTTATTTGTTTTTTTCAAGGTTTTCCAATTCCATTTGTATCGCCCAGTCCGCATCCTTCTTTGATGTCTGTACAGGCTTTATCTTCTCTTGCCAATATTGGAACACAATAAAGAGTACTGGGACGAAAAGCAACAATGCGATGGTTCCCATAAGCATACCTCCCACGACACTAGAGGCGAGCGAACGACACCCGTTGGCACCGACACCATGCGCCACCATCAGCGGAAGAAGCCCGAATATCATAGACAGTACCGTCATCAGGATGGGGCGCAAGCGGTCTTTGGCGGCAAAATAGGCGGCCTGTACCAGACTCATTCCTGCCTGGCGGCGCTTGACGGCATATTCGGTTTGAAGAATAGCCGTTTTGGCCAGTAAGCCGATAAGCATAATCAGTCCTGTTTGCATATAGATGTTATTTTCCAGTCCGAGCAGCTGCGCGAACAGGAAGCTACCCAGCAATCCGCACGGAACGGCAAGTATTACCGAGAACGGGATAAGGAAACTCTCGTACAGAGCACAGAGTATCAAATAGACCAGCACCAGACAAATGGCGAAGATAATCACTGCATTGTTCGTTGTCTGGCTTTCTTCACGCGAGATGCCTCCGAACTCATATCCATAGTTGTCCGGCAGTACCTGTTCGGCTGTTTCCTGGATAGCCTTCAGTGCGTCTCCCGAACTATATCCCTTGGCTGGTGTGCCACTGATTGAGATTGAATTATACAGGTTGAAGCGGGATACTTCCTGTGGACCGTATGTCTTGGTAAGACGGACAAACTGCGCCAATGGTGCCATCTCGTCACCGGTACGGACATAGATGTGATTCAGTGATTCGGACGTAACTCGAAACTCCGGGCTGGCCTGCATCTGCACCCTGTACAGCTTGGAGAATCGGTTGAAATTGGATACATAATTCCCGCCATAATAATCGGAAAGGGTCTGCAAAATTTCGCTGGAACTGATACCGGCCTGTTCGCATTTGGCGGCATCAATGTCTACCCAATATTGCGGATAATCAGTAGCGAACGAAGAATAGGCCGTTTCAATTTCCGGACGCTGGTTCAGTGCTTCTACGAAATTGTCTGCTACCTGCTTGAAATCTTTCAGATTACCTCCCAGTTTATCCTGCAAATAGAGTTCAAAACCACTACCCATACCATAGCCGGGAATCATGGGTGGGGTCATGGCAAACAAGGAGGCATCTGGTACATGCGGAGCAAATGCGTTGATGCTGTCAATGACAGCGCGTGCCGACCGGCTTTCTTCCTTCCGTTCATCCCAATGTTCAAGAGAAATAAAAAACATACCCATGGAAGGACCGGAACCACTGAACGAGTATCCCGTCACGCTGGCATTGTATGCTATTCCTGGAATTTTCTCCACCTGTCGGCTAACTTCTCCCATAACGCGTTTGTTTTCCATCAGGGATGTTCCCGGCTTGGCATCCATGCTGATCATCACAGAACCAGTATCCTCATCGGGTATCAGCCCCTTCTTGGTAGTCTGCATCAGCAGGACAAGCAGCAGAATTGTCACAGCCATTGTTCCCCACATGACCCATTTATGTTTCATGAATAACACTACTGAACGCATATAACGGGCGGAAAGCACATCGAACGTCGCATTGAAGGCCTTACGGAAACGGGCGGCAAAGTTGTCCTTGACACGACCTTGCTCATCCATATACGGACGAAGCATCAGGGCACAAAGTGCCGGCGAAAGGGTAAAAGCATTGACGGCTGAAATTCCTACCGCTACCGCCATGGTGATACCAAACTGCTTGTAAAATTCACCAGAAGTTCCTCCTATCATGGAAACCGGTATGAATACGGCCATAAATATCAGCGTCGAGGTGAGGATGGCCGATGATACTCCTTTCATCGCGTCGTTGGATGCCATGTACGAAGACCGATAGCCCATATCGAAACGGGCTTGAACTGCTTCAACCACAATAATCGCATCGTCCACCACCGTACCGATAGCCAGTACCAGAGCAAACAAGGTCAACAGATTGATGGAGAAGCCGGCCACAGCCATAAAAATGAATGTACCGATGATGGACACCAGAATGCTGACTGCCGGTATGAAGGTGGAACGAAGGTCCTGTAGAAATACATATACCACCAGTACCACCAGTAGGATGGCTTCGAGCAAAGTATGGAATACCACTTTCAGGGAGGCCTTGAGAAAATGATTCGTATCATTCAGAGTCACAAACTCCAAGCCTTCGGGCATATCTTTGCTGATTTCCTCCAGCACCTTATCAATTTCGTTGATGGTCTGCGATGCATTGGAGCCAGCCTTCTGATAAATCATGGCCATGGCAGCAGGCTTCCCGTTCATTTCTGTCGTATAATTGTAAGCCTCGTCACCCAATTCAATATCCGCCACTTCTTTCAGGCGGAGAACTTTACCACCGGGCAGTGAACGGATGACTAGTTCACCGAATTCTTCGGGTGTGGAATAACGACCACGATACTTCATCGTATATTGATAGGCATTGTCATAATTCTCGCCAAAGGCTCCGGTCGCCGCTTCAATATTCTGTTTTTCCAATACCGCCGTAATATCCGATGGAATGAGCTTGTATTGTGCCATCTTGTCGGGCTTCATCCAAATACGCATGCTGTAGTTAGAACCGAAAAGCATCATGTTGCCTACACCACCAATACGCTTGATGCGTGGCTCTACATTGATTTTCATGTAGTTGTTCAGAAACTGAAGATCGTATTTTCCGTTGGGGGAATAAAGGGCAAAGGTCTTCAGTTCGGCGTTCTGCTGCTTCATCGTCGTGACTCCAATTTTAGTCACCTCGGCAGGCAGAAGGCTCAAGGCGGTAGACACACGGTTCTGCACATTTACGGCTGCCATGTCTGGATTGCTGCCCTGCTTGAAGTAAATATTCAGGGAGGCATCGCCACTATTTGAGGCGGAAGAAGTGATATAGGTCATATCCTCCACGCCGTTAATAGACTCCTCCAACGGAATGATGACGGCCTTCTGAACGGTTTCCGCGTTGGCACCGGGATAACTGGTAAACACATTGATGGTAGGTGGTGCAATATCAGGATATTGCTCTACGGGAAGACTGAACAATGAAATTCCCCCCATCAACACAATCACGATGGAGATAACGATGGAAAGCACCGGACGATCTATGAAATATCTGAGGTTCATATGTTTAATTTTTCTGTTCCTTGTTCTTTATTTCTATCTGTATCCCATCACGCAGGAGACCCGTGCCTTCTGTCACAATCACATCGCCCACAGAAAGTCCCGAGCGGACAAGATATCTTTTCCCATCATGGAGTTTTTCAACAGTCAGTTCCACAGAAGTAACCGTAGCTTTGTTGGAGTGAGATTCCGTCGTCACTTTATAGGCCAATATTTTATCCTGCAATTCGGTGGTGGCTGTTTGTGGAATAACAATAACAGAGTTCTCCCTATGTGGCAGGATTACATTGCCAATACCTCCGCTTAATAACAGACGATCAGGATTCGGAAAAACACTGCGAACGGACACAGTACCAGTCTGTCGGTTGATGACACCGCTGATGCTCTCAATACGTCCCTGCTCGGAATACAGCGTTCCGTCATTCAGCACAAGAGAAAGCGGAGGCATCCGTTGGATAACCCCGTCCAAAGAACCGTATTGCCTAAGCAAAGAGCGCAAGCTATTCTCTGTCATGGAAAAATAGATGTACATTTCAGAATTGTCCGAAATAGTGGTCAGAGGGGTGGTCATGGACGAAGTTACTAATGTACCTTCACGATAAGGCAACGTACCAGCCACACCATCCGTCGGGCTTTTGATCTCGGTATACGACAACTCATTACGGGCATTCAGCTCCAGTGCTTTCATCTGTTCCAATGTGGCTTCCGCCATATCTAGTGTATTTTGGGCGGTAGTCAGATCGTACTCCGACACAACCTTCCCGGCATACAGCTGTTTCTTGCTTTCCCAGTCCAACCGGGCAGTCTTTACCTGAGCTTCCGCCGCACGCACATCCGCTTTCGCCTTTTGCCATGCAGCCTGATAAGGCACTTGATCAATTATGAACAGTTGCTGTCCTCTGCATACCCGCTGTCCCTCGGTAACACTTAGTTTGACAATCCTGCCGGATACCTGCGGATAAATGTCAATGTCCTGCCTTCCCTGTATGGAGGCTGAATAAGATTCTTTGATTTCAACCGAATCGGGTGCGACAGTCATCACTTCACAAGCCGTAAGCACTTCTGATGTTTTTCCGTCCTTACAAGAGGGCAGAAACATCACACATACAGCGGAAATAAAATACATCATCTTCCTGTTTACCGTTTTTCTCTTCATTGTATAGGATGTTTATAATTGTTGTTTTTCCTGCAAAGAAAAGATCGAATGCTCCGTCTTACAAGGTCAGGAAGCATGAAACGGTAAAAAGTGTTCTTGAAGCGAAAAAAAGGTCTTTTAAGCTGTATTTCAATACATTTTGTAAAGACTGAAATTTCAATCTGTCGCACTTCACTTCTTCAGTTCGTCATTCCACGCTATTATTTTACCGATTCGCACATTCCGATATTGCCCATAAAATCACTTCCAGCTATCTTTATCTGAAAATTAGTACACTATAAAGGATTGTATTATGAGAGTTACCATGATTTTTACTTTCATTTTCCTGTTGTCTGCGACCGGAACATTGGTAGCACAGGAGAAACGACCTACTGATGAGGAAAGATGGATAAAAGCTCGTGCAGAGCGTATGACTGAATGTATGGCCCGTAAATATGGGTTGAGTGACAAACAAAAAGAAGAATTGCAAAAGATCCATGAGATTTGGTTGCTCGAGTGCGGTGATTGCCCTCATTACTGTCATGAAGCCTATCGTAATAGGCGCAGATATGGCAGAGGATGGCATCGACGCGGAGGTAGTTGCGGTTATTACGACAAGCGCCCTCTTATTGGCGGTTGCTGCAATGAAGACTATACTGAAGATGAGGAAAAATACCAAGAGGCTTATAAGGAATACGAAAAGGTACTGAAACGTATTCTGAACAAAGAACAATACAAAAAATATCAGGAAACCGGCGCAGATTAACAGTATCGACTAAATCAAGACAAAGCAAACGGTTATTCACCTTTGTTTTTATCCTAGTTTTTCCCGAAGCGGTACTTGAAAGTCAAAGTCCGCTTCGGGAAAACATGTTTATCTATCCAACCATTCTTTCAGTGCTGTAGCCCGCTCACGACTCACCACCACTTCCGTATCCGGATATTTTTTCAAATGTACCTTCAGCCGTGAATTAAACCAATTGTTTATGCTCAAGATACTGTCTATGCGGACAATATACTGGCGGTTGACACGGAAAAATTCATCGGGGTTAAGTTGTTTTTCTAATTCATCGAGTGAATACGAGATTTTTTCATTCGTCCCGTTTTTCATATATAGACATACATTTCGCCCGTCCAATGCCACATGGCTAATGTCTTTCACTGAAACAGAAATGTAACCGTCCCGATAAGGCAGCAAGAAACGCTCTCGATAACGGTAATTGTTTTTACGCATATGTTCCAGCAACAGCCGTATGTCGTCACTTCCTCTTTGTGAAGTGCTGCTGTAACGATTCACTTTCTGAATAGCAACAGCCAGTTCATCTGCGTTTATAGGTTTCAGTAGATAATCGAAGCTATTGAATTTAAAGGCCTTTATGGCATATTCATCATAGGCGGTTGTAAAGATGACCGGAGAGGATACGGACGATTGCCGCAGTGCGTCAAAACTCAATCCGTCTGTCAAACGGATATCTGCCAATATTAAATCAGGTGCAGGATTCATCTGCAACCACTCTACTGTCTCTGCAATACTTGCCAGAGGTCCGGCTACATGATGCGTTGCGTCTATTTCCTCAAGCAATCGTTTCAAACGATTGAAATTTCTCTTTTCGTCTTCAAGAATTAATATGTACATGGTTCTTTATGTATTACAGGTAACTTAACTTGATACAGCTCTTTACTTTTCACTATAAGGGGTTTTTTCTGACAAAGCAGAAAATAACGTCCGGTAATGTTCCGGTGTCCGATACCGGTTGAAACCAGTTCTGATACCACGGGACGCAACTCGTTTTCAACCACCATCCAATCTTCTTCCCTATAAATACGTATAACCAAAGGATGGGAAGCTGAAAACTGATTGTGCTTGATGGCATTCTCCACCAACAGCTGTAAACAAATGGGAGGAATACATCCGTCATTATCCTTTAACAGTTTGTTGTCCACATTAATCCTCACAGCATTTTCGTAACGTATATCAATCAGATACATATATGAATAAAGAAAGGTTATTTCTTCCTGTATGCTCACGATATCCCGCTTCAGATTCTGGATGACATAACGGTAGACTTTGGATAAGTGTTCCAGGAACTTGTCAGCCAATGTACGATCTTCCATGATCAATTCCGAAAGGATACTGAAGTTATTAAACATAAAATGCGGATCAATCTGCGATTTAAGAACTTCGAGCTGCATCTGAGTGGCATACTCTTTTTCTTTCAATAACTTTATTTCCAACTCTTTTTTCTGATTTTCAACATGAACATACAACTCCAGATAATGGGCGTTGGTATAAAGATAAGATACAAAAGTGGCTATGACACTGGAAATATAAAGTTCCTGTGAGAGAAAAGAACTTTCATCGTCAAACAACCTTATACAGATTAATGAAAAGCACCAGGCTGTCAAGTTGTTGAATATTAGCAACAAGAAAGAATTAACCAACAAACCTTTATAGGGATTGTGGGTAAAAGAGACCCGACGGAATGACCAGTTACTGTAAAAGACAGACCATTCAACCAACACGAAACTTGATACGATTGTAAACAACATATCTATGACGTAATCTTTTATGGTTGCTTTTCCACTCAGCAGCCACACAGCATACTCCTTATCAATCAATGCTGATAAGAAATAGGTGAGAATAAACACAACTCCAACCAATAGCAATCGGTTCCGCAGATGATCAAACTTTGTTCTATCCATTAGTTTTTTCTACAAAAATAGAACGCTTTTGCCATACAAACCAATTCAATAGGACTAAATCCGCATAAATTGAGTGTAAACTGTAAAAAAACAACGTTCAACTTAATTATATGATACTACATTTCAATAAAGCAGAAATACACTTTAATCCTGAATTTTACCGTTTCGGATCAAGTAGCATTAAACAATAATCGTTATACTTTTATTTTTGCTTTTAGATTACTGTTATATTGCATTTAAATGACAAAAAACAAATTTGGAATATATGAAAACAAATTTAGCGCTTATGATTCTGAACGAGTCCGATAAAGAACAATTTAAGTCGGATATGTCGGACGCATTTCAATTTTATTTCGAAAACGGTTATTTCCCAACCGACGAACAAATTTTACCTGTAGAGGAGATTGAACAGACATTATGTAAAGCGAATTCAATAGGTTATAAAGCGGTACAGAACGGCAGGCTTGTCGGTGGTGCCATTGTCTCTATTGACAAGCAACAGCAACACGGTTCTCTCGAACTGCTATACGTCAAACGCAACACGCAGAGCCAGGGAATAGGCAAGTTTATGTGGTTTGAAATCGAAAGGTTTCATCCTGATATTACCATTTGGGAAACAATAACACCTGCCTTCGCCAAACGTAATATCCATTTTTATGTCAACGTATGCGGCTTCCAGATAACGGAATATTTCAATCCATACCACCCCAATCCGCACCCCCAACCGAACTATGACGGTCCGGATGACGATTTCCGTTTTGTAAAAAGAATGAAATAGTGAATTATATTATTCAATAATCCCTTCCATCAAAGATAAATCCCAATCCTGATTTGCCAGCCGCATTTATTCCTTTTTTTCAGGAGAATTTTCTTTATGGCTTACGCCATGAAAATTCACCTGAAAAAGAATGCGGCGGCAAACGGATTAGAATTAAAGAAAAGATTACAGGGATTAACTGCGACCGACGTGACGCATAGCCGTAAACCAAAGGAGGCTATCCTTATATTCCATATATGACCTCACAAATACTGTGAAAACTCACCTTCCCAAATAACAAAACATAGCCTGCCTATCAACTCCCAAAATAATACAGGGATTTCAGCTCCCTCCGATCAGCATAGTCAGGTGGCTTAGCTATTTTTTTACTCCTACATCCAATTCTTTTTTCCTTTTTTCTTTTTTTCCTCTGTTCCCGTTCTTTCCTGTCCTTCGTGTGACATTTGATGACACCTGATGACATTTAATGTCATCTATCTGAAAATCAATTGTTTACTCAATTTATCATCTTACATTTGGACTGTGAAACAAATCAAGTAGTCACTCAAAACAAAAGATTATGGCACAAGAAAA
>UMEG01029076.1_pt1 | contig 12249 bp, 10 predicted proteins | sample 1964691 | NCBI WGS metagenome assembly UMEG01 (sample SAMEA4836014, study PRJEB28245) | human gut metagenome | biome: gut microbiome; material: fecal sample | place: Denmark | collected 2008 | reverse complement strand
AAAAATCAGCGGAACGGCAAATACCGCACAAATGCAAAAAGTGTGCAAGCTATTTTTTAACTTACACACTTTATTTTACAAGCTCATATGGACAAAGCAGTCAGTTAAGATATATTCGAGGATTGTTTGTGCTTCCGATTGCGTATGTGCAAACAAAGCCGTCAAAGCACAGAGCGAGGAATTGGTGTATCTACGCACCGGAAGGGCGAGTGGCTGTTCATAAGTCGCTTGAAAAAGTGAATGTAAATATCCTGCACTACCTTATGGAAAACCCTGTGCAGGGCAAAAGCATTGAGTATAACGATAATAGATTAGCGTTATATTGTGCCCAGCAAGGTAAATGTGCTATTACAGGGCAACCTCTTGTAATTGGCGATATACATTATCATCACAAAACTCGAAGAGCAGACGGCGGAGACGACAAATATTCAAACCTTGTACTGATAAAACAAGATGTCCATATTTTATTACATGCTGTCCATGCAGAAACTATAAGCTATTATTTACAGAAATTTTCATTGAACAGCAGACAGAAAGATAAACTGAACAGGCTGAGAAAACGCTTAAATTTAACCCTATCTAAACACAAGGATTTTGTTGTTTTAAAGAAAATATGATTATTGAATTTGTATACACCGATGGAACGCCGGATGAGTGGAAATCGCTCATGTTCGGTGTGAGGCGGGGGAAAAGGTGGCGATAATATCAACCCCTTACCTATCGCCATTGCCAAAGATTGATTCGGCTGAAATGATGTTTTCTGCTTCCCGTTCAAGGCGTTTGCAGATAGTACCGATAATTCAATCCTTTGCACAGTTGGAGAAGAATTACGGTAAGGAGGGTGCTGATGTTATCATAGATAACACACAGCTGACCATCTTCGGTGGCTTTGCTCCCAACAGCACAAGTGCGGAAGTGTTATCAAAAGCACTTGGAAGTCGTACCGTAATGAGTGGCTCGGTGAGCAGGAGCAAAAACGATCCGTCACAATCCTTGCAAATGATTGAACGACCACTTATGACTCCCGATGAGTTGAAGTCACTTCCAAAAGGCACATTTGTTGTTATGAAAACAGGTTTTTATCCCATGAAAGTTAAGCTTAAGCTGTTCTTTGAATGGGGCATTGAATTTGAGGAAAAGTATGAGGTCATGGAAAACGGCAATCGTGAAGTTCACTATGCAAACCGTTCGGAGTTGTTCAATAACATAATTCAGAAATACTATCCTCACTATCTTGAACAGCCTGCAACTGATTCGGATTTTGATGAGGCAAGCAGTGAGAAAAAGAAGAAAAATGAAAATCTTAAGACCTCACCAAATGCGGAACAAGCCGACAGTGAAAATACTATTGATTCTGAACAGCAAGACGAGCCAACAGAAGAACCTGAAAATTCAAATGTTGAACAGAACGCAGACAAGCAAAGAAAAGTAGTCATAAGAACCGAAAGACCACCTCAGGAGGTGCTGGACAATGAGTAAATTAACTTATCTCTATCAAATGGACTTACCCCACAGAGCCATAGCAGTCTATACCTATCTCCACGACCGAGCCGATAAAAACGGTGAATGCTTCCCCTCTGTAAAAACAATAGCAGGCGACATAAAGCTGTCGCCTGCCACAGTCCGTAGAGCTGTTAAAGATTTGAAAAAAGCCGGATTAATCGAAACCGAACAGCGTTATCGTGAACAGGGTGGTAAGAGCAGTTTGCTATATAGAATAAAAAATAAAACATTATAAAAGTATGATGGTAAGAACATATAATACATATTATTTTTTAGCCAAATACACATTAAAGGTATTAAAATCACATTTGAATGAATCAACCAACTCTAAATCAAAATTACTTTGTATATATTCGGGTGTTTTAGTTAATTCATTCTTTACAAACCAAACGGTATCGTTGGGCGGAATTTTATTGGAAAGTTCGTTTTTATTTATGCATTCTATATTATCAAATGCCACAAACCAAGGCTCACTGTAGGTGCAGATATGCGTGTTTTCGGGATAATAATATGACAAAATTCCGAATGAGCTGTCGCAATATAAAAATGTATCTGTTGAAGAAGCTATTTCATCAAAGCGGTTGAAAAAATTATTCATTGACGGGTTGTATTCAAATATTCCCGTGCCGATAAGACAGGCTACGTTAAGTGCGCAAAGCAATACGCAAATAATATTTTTAACTTTTTCTTTTATATGTTGTGTGCCGAAAGCGACAAGCAGCGCGAAAATTCCCGATATAACAACGCTGTACCTCGCTATGTAAAAGGGGCGAATGAAAATTGTCACAAGCAGACCTATCGCCTGAACGCTTAATACGCAGGTTATCGCAAATATTACAGATAACCTGCGGTTTTCCTTTTTGGCGAGTATCAGCGTGGAAATAACAAGTCCCGATGCAAACACAACCACCGAAAGCGGTTCTACTCCTTTTAGCCAGAAGCTACCGGCAGCCGCCTCGGTTTGATATAACAGCGGGATAATCCACGGAGAATATCCCACCGTCATAGCTATATCAGATATTATGATTGCTTTTATCAGCTTTCCGTCTTTTACAAAAGCATAGATATTCACGAAAATGAAAATCACGCCGACCGCAAGCAAAGCGTAAATGTGGTTGTACGCGGCAAACAAAGCGGTGATAACAAATATAACGCAATGCCGCGTCCCGTGATTTTCAAGAAACAGCAAAGCTTCCGTAAAGCAAAGTGTAACAAAAAATATGGACCATTGATACGATCTCTGCTGAACGCTGAAATAAAGCGACATAGGAATTGCCCCTATAGTAAGCATATATACCATTGATGTATCCGAACCGAAATGCTTCTTAACCACGGTACAGCCAAGCAAAAGCGTTGCAATGTAACCGAGTACCGAAAAAATTTTAGTTACTAAAATCGAATAACCGAAAATCTCACAGAAGAATTTCAGAGATATAAAGTATAGAGGAGGATGCATATCCGATTTTAATATTTCAATTACTTCGGAATAATTGTGCTGAATTAGCGACAGTGTATAAGCTTCATCAAACCATACATTATTGTTAAAAATCAGACTTATTGAAAACAAAGATAGTATTGTGAAAATTATATATGATAAATTGTTATAGCGATTTTTAAAACATTTCATTAGATATTCCTTTTCCTGATACTATAATTTGATTTTTAACATCAAAATTACATAAATAATTGTTGAAACAGACAATAGTATCAATGCAGATAGATTATATAAGTCTAAGAAAATATAATTTATTTCTAAAGAGCGATACTTAAGCACTTACATGATTATTATAAAACTCGAAAAAGCCTAGATAAATCGTAACTAAACAACGTTATCGTGAACAGGGCGGTAAGAGCAGTTTATTGTTTCAAATAAGTAAATAACGAAAAAATATATGGAAGAAAAATAAGAGATTATATTCGTTCGTAATTTTGTGTATTAGAGTTTATTCCAATAGTAGAAGTGAATGTATTTGTATTGCTATCAAATTTCATTTCTAAATTTCCATTGTATTTTTCAACTACTCGTTTAATACTTCTAGTGCCAATTCCGTGCATACCGGATGTGCTTTTAGAAGATACGAGAGTTCCATCAATGTATTTAGGTTTTTTATTGCAAGAATTTGAAATTTTAATGATTACAAAATTGGAATTTCTTGTACTAATAGAAAAATCAATAAATTTTTCATTTGTCATTAACGCTGACTCAACTGCATTTTCTAAAAGGTTGTCAAGTAAGGCAGTTATATCATGTTCTTTAATAAAATCAATATTTGCGTTTTTTATACTGATTGTAAAGTTGATGTTATTTTTCTTGCATATCTCATAATACCTATGAGTAATTAAATTGACTGTAGGGTTATTACAGTAGTCAATTGGATTCATAATACTAAAATCATTAACAATTTCAGAAATATATTGAGCTATATTTGAATCCTTATCTTCTGATAATTGTTTAATTGTATTTAAGTGCTTAGTTATGTCGTGAATCAACACTTTTGAATTTTCATTCTGTTCGCTTAACAGCTTATAGTAATCTATCGTATCCTTTTCTTGCTGCTTATCTAAAAGTATTTGTGTGTATTTATGATTAACTTTTATTGTTAGTTCGTTTATATAGAAAACAATAATATTTGAAAACAATAGAAGTAAGTTTCCTATAACTAAAGATAATTTAAAATTATCATTTACTGAATAGATAATACAAAGATATACAGTAGTGTGCATTAAAATAATAGAAGCGATTGGCAGAATGCAAAGAATAAGAGCAAATTTAGAATTCGTTTCCATGCTTTCTTTTTGTGATATTTTTATAATTAAATGTATTGATAAGAAATAAAGCAATTTACAAATTGTAGCTTGAATAATTAATACAAAATCATCATTATAGCTTTCAAATAAATCTATCCTGAAAATGATTGAAGAAAAATAAAATACTATTAATTCAGTGACGATCATAAGAAATAAAAGAATTAAGTTATTAAATAAAGCGGATTTTAATTTTGTATTATAACATAATATTGAAATTAGAAAATTACAGAAAAAGAATCCCAAAAGATTTATAATGGGGATTTCACAAAAATGAAGTATGTATAAAATAATAAAATTTCCTAGTGCAAATAAAAATATGAATTTTTTAGCAATTTTTCGTTTAAATTTAAAATCAAAATAATAAAAAGATATGAGTGACTCAATCAGAAAGACTACAGCGTAACAGATATTAGAAATCATGTTGTCCCTCCCATATATTCATAAAAAGCTTTTTTGAATGATGCATAGAAACTACGGGATATAGGTACTGTTGCTTTTTTAGAATTAAATGATAATGTGATTTCATTTTTATCAAAATCAGTTACATTTTTTAAATTCACTATAAAGCTATAATGTGATTGTGCAAAATAACCATATGGTTTTAAGTGGCTTTTCCAATAATTAAACTTTTTATTTGAAATGAACTCTTGCGTTTTTGTAACTAGTTTAGTTTTGCGATTTTCTATAGTTAAATACAAGATGTCAATTGTAAATATATTGTGACATTCATCAAAATAGTCTAAGATAATTTTTTCTGTGCTTTGTTTATACAGATTTAAAGCAATCTCCATGCTCCTAAAAAATCTATTTTCGTCAATGGGTTTAGACAAAAACCTAAAAACATTAAGATCCATTGCATCATCAAGATATCCTTGAAAAGATGTAACTATAAAGACAATAATATTCGGATTTAGTGTTTGAAGATGTTTTGTAACAGAAAGTCCATTAACACCGGGCATTTCTATATCAATAAACGCAAAATCAGTTTTAATTTGTTTATCCAATATAGAATCCCCATTTGAAAAGCAGGTAATATCAAAATTATAGGTTGACTGTTTTGATAATTTAAGGAGAAAATTTTTGATTTGCTGAACGATTTTCAAATCATCATCACATATCAGTACATTCATAGAGCTATACCTCCTTAATTAGGATTATAACTCAAAAAAAAGAATTTGTCATCTGTTTTATTCCTGTTCAGTTAAAACTCTATATATTATTTTTGATATCAGGCTCAATGATTTAATTTGTTAACAATATTTTGAGGAATGTTATTACTTTTTAAAGTACTTAATAAGAGATAGTCAGGTGTGATATTTAATGCATTGCAGATTTTAGCAAATGTTTCAATACCTAGTACAGAGTAACCGTTTTCAATATTTGATATGTGATAATTTGAAAAACATGTTTTTTGGCTAAAGCATTTTTCTCCATTTTTATTTCTTTTCTATGTTGTGCTATACAAATTCCTATTTTTGTAGTCTACATACATTAATATCAACTAATAAAATGTTATCAATCATCGGCAATATTGTTAATAAATTTTAAAAAAGATAATATTCTTATATGATTGTAATATTTAAAAGTTTTTATATAGTTGTAAGATGAAGGGTTATAACAGATGAAAAGTGCATTTTTTGTCGAATTTGTTACCGGTTTTGCAAAAATAAACATAATTTTATATATTCTGATAAAATATATAACAAGGAGGTTGCTAATACGGTGACTTGGCCGCAAGCGGTTCTTCTTCAAATTATGTAAACAAAGAGGCAGGCTACGGTACTACTGTTGGTAGCACTAAACACATTTTCACGTTGAGCAATAACAGCAATACATTAATATACAATGTTGTGGGAACTCAATCATAAGTAGATATTCAAGTTGAGGATGAAGCTAATGTTAAATTTATCAATTAAAATCTTTTGGCATTTTTTTAAAAATAATAAGTTATTGGTTGGATTTCTTTGCTTAATACAGATAATATCAATATTTGCATCTCTTTTTGTGTTTTCGTATTTTGCAAGCTATACAAATGCAAATAAAAAATATGATAGTTCTAAGACCTATACTGTATCGTTTAATGGTGCATTCATCGATGATAATACGATGCTAAAAGAGATAGAGCATTTTAATAATAAGTGTGATTTAGAATTAAATGCCGTCTCCATAAAAGCTAATATTGATGATACAAGAATAATGTTTGACTATCTTTACTATCCCAATCACATTAAGCATGGTAGATATTTCAACCAAGACGAATTTGTGACAAACAAACATGTAATAATATCAGGTGATGAAGGTGTGATAGAAGAGGATAAAATATCAATATGTAATGATAAATATACTGTAATTGGTACATATTCAGTTGGCGGTTATAATATATTGCCTATATCGTCTATAAATGATGTGAAGCATAATAATGAATCTGTATCAATTGTTTTAGATAAATATCCTGATGACGATGAAAATAATAAAATTATTTCTCAATTGACGGAATGCTTTGAAAATGCAGAAATAATCTATCCGGAAAGAATAAAAAATATTGACAGCTTATGGAATGATTCTACTACTATTATATATATAGGAATATTTTTGTTATCAATGATAAATGTAGCATTTGTCTATTTATATATATTAGAAAAGAATAACAAAATTATTTATATTTATAGATTGAACGGTGCGACAAAAACAACTTGCATTTTTCTCTTAGCTAATGTAATTTTCATTATTGCTTTAATATCATTTGTATGTGGATGTATTTTTTCAAGATGTGTCTTGCCAAGCATAATTGAATATGTACAATATGAGGATTTTACATACAGCTTAGGAATATATGATTACATTAGTATGATTATAGTGTACTTTATAGTTATTATTATTACTAGTGCTCCTGTAATTTCAAAATATGTAAAAAATATATCTATTTCCGAAAAAAGATTGGGGTGACAAAATAATGAAGTTAATTAAATTTTCATACCATCTTTTCTGTAAGAATATATTAATGAGCATAATTATAATAATACAATTAGTTGCTTCCACTTTATTATTAAGCGATATTTTAGTTACTGCAAATAGTTACTTTGTTACAGTTGATGAGTACATTAGCAGTGGACTTTCAAATATAAACGGAATAATAGTTGATAATGGCGGTAATCCTGTTCCGGAAAGATTATTAAATAAATTGCCCGAAAATTCAATAGATTATTGTGAATTGGGTGGTGTAGCTTACTTAGGAGAATATACTCTTTATGGATATAGCAATGAATTTGTAAATGATTATACTCCCGAATTATTAGAAGGAACATGGCTAAACGAGTGTACAGATGATTTAAAAAACATTCCTGTAGTAATACCTTATTCCTTAAATAAACATTTTAATATTGGTGACATAATTGATATTGATTCAGAAAATGGTTTTACGGGAAAGATTGTTGGTATATTAAAAACCTCCTACTACTGTACTTTTAATAATGGCGGTACAGAATTGAATACAAAAGATATGTTAGGCAAAGCAGATGAATCATTTGAAATTCCGTTATTAACATTATATAATTATTTGCCAAAAGAAATTATTAGTACCGGAATGACTGAAGCTATAGTTTTAAAAAATTCAAACGATTTAAATGAAGCTTATAAACTGTTTAGTAATTATTATTATGTCAGAACTTTTTTTGATGTGTTAGAAAACGGAAAAGAAGATGCTTATGCAAGAGTTAGAGCATTAGGTCCGATTCTTTTAACTTTATCTTTAGTTTCGTTGTTTGGAATGATTGGTTGCATTGCTATTTCTACTTATAAGAATCTTTATTTTTATTCCATTTTATATCTATGCGGTGCTTCAACCAAAAAATGTTTTTTGATAAGTTTATTATATACTGTTATCTATATTGTTCTGACATTGGTTGTATTCTTTGTAATATTTATTTTTGTTATGCAAAAAAGTATGTGTTGGCTTAATTATATTGCTATAATAGCTATAATTATGATACTGTTATCATTATCGTTAATTCCTTATAGAATATTAAAGAAAAACCCACCTATAGAAGTTTTTAAATATAAAAGATAATCGGAGGCAACTATGATTGAAATTAAAAATTTGAACAAGATATATTTAAAAGGGAAAAAAAATATGGTTCATGCGTTAAACAACATAAACCTAAAAATTGACGATAGAGAAACGGTTGCAATTATAGGAGAAAGCGGTGCGGGTAAATCCACATTATTACATATTATGTCATGCATTGATAATTTTGACGGAGAATATTATCTTGATAATATTGATATTAATAAACTTAGCGAAAGTAAAAAATCAAAGCTTAGAAGTTCTAAGATTGGAATAGTATTGCAGGATTTTGCATTGATTGATGATTTTACTGTTTTTGAAAATGTAATGACACCCTTATATTTTAATAAGAAAATAAAGGATAAAAAAGGTTCAGTAATGAGAGCTTTAAAGAAAACAGGAATTGTGTCCCTGAAAGCTAAAAAAGTATCACAGCTTTCCGGTGGTCAAAAACAGAGGGTAGCTATATCGCGTGCTTTGGTTACAAGCCCAGAATACATATTTGCCGACGAACCTACAGGCTCATTGGACAGTAAAACATCGGAAGAAATAGTGAAAATGCTCTTTGATTTAAACAGGAATGGAATTACAATAGTTATAGTAACACACAATTTAGAAATAGCCAATCAATGCCACCATATTATAGAAATAAAGGACGGTAATATTATTAAGGACATTTGTTCGTAAAAAAATATTAAAATGCCGACAAGTAATAGCTTTTAACGCTATTGCCTGTCGGCATTATTTTTTTGCCTTTTTTGCATTGAAAGCAGAAAGGGCAGTTATGTTTTTTTAAAACAGAAGTCCTCCAATCTACCTGAATTAATAAAAATTCAGATAAACTACAGATTAAGAATTTAGAATTATGTTAAGATATATATAATCACAAGGTGAATCATTATGAAAAAAGTGTTTTCAAATAGTATAATTTTAGCAATTTTATGTGCTATGTTATTGAGTTTTACTTCTTGTGATGAATACAAAATCAAAAGTAACGAAAAGTTAAAATATTATACTTCTAATGCAGAAGACGATTTTAGTTCTCTTATAAAACAATACAATAAGATATGTTTAGAAAAATATGATGAGTCTTATCAAATAGAGATAATTGAATTTGAAAATAATGATGATATGTGCACAAAAATGTCAACAGAAATTATGGCTGGAGAAGGACCTGATATTATTTCATTGAATCAGAATCTTCCGTTTGAAAAACTTATAGAAAATGAAGCTTTTTTGGATATTAATAGTTTGATTAATAATGATGAAACTAAAGATAAAATTGAGCTTGATGAATACAATTCTTTTATAATGAATGTCGGTGTGTATGACGGTAAACGTTATATTGTTCCGCTGTCTTATGGAATGGATGTGCTTGTTTCAACGCAAGAGAGGTTAAAACAATTTAATGTTTCAGGTAACAATGGTGAAACACTGACCTACAGCAATGTGTCAGTCAAATTTTCTCCTTTTTTTAATTCAACAACGAATTACAGCTTTGTTTCAAATGACAGTGATACCGGTTTATGGTTTGATCACCCTATGCAGCTTTTTAGCAGATTTATAAATAGTTATATAGATTTTGATAATAAGTCAACATTTTTTACTGATGATGAATTCAAAGATAATCTTGATATTATGCGTGAGATGGTAATAAACACAAGGGAAGATAACTCAAATGCTTTGTTCGATGATTTATATATTAATCGTTCCTTACCGCTTATTACAGGGAAATATGCTTATTACAAATCAATAGGTGAAACACCTGTTGTATTTAGGGGATTGGTGAAAAGTGATGATATTTATTCTGCTTTTTTAGAAATAGGGTTTGCAATAAATAATAACACAAAACTTCAAGAACAGGCATATGCTTTTATAAAATATGCTCTTTCAGATGATTGCCAAATGAGAATATGTGGTGCAAAAGGCAATTCACTTTCAGCGAGTATAAGCTTTCCTCTTAATAACAAGGCATATGAACAATTGAAATACACAGCAAGCAGAGTAACAGATGATGATGACAGAATAATTGGCATAGATAATGATTTTATAAGCACATATATGAAAATAGCAGATTATGTTAATCAATGTACACTTTATAGGGATGCATCCCATTCATATTACAACTCGTCAGTAATTGGTGACATAGTTGATAAATATTTAAGCGGAGATATTTCAAAAGAAAAGTTTATACGTCAACTCACAGCGGCAACGGAAATTTATTTAACGGAATAGACTAAGGATAAAATATAATTATGTTCACACGCTTTTTATTTAAACCACATGAATCTATTAAAGCCATAATAGCTATACTTTTAAGTGTTATAATAATTACTTCATTTTCAAGTTGTGCAATAAAAAATAACAGCGAACAAAATCATCTTGTTTATTACACATTAAATGATGAAGACTCTCTTTCTTGGATTATAGAAAAATATAATAAATATTGCATAAACAGTAATAATCCGTCTTTCCAAATTGAGATAGTTAAATTTAATTCTGAACAAGAAATGTCAACGCAGATATCAACTGAAATTATGGCAGGAAGTGGACCTGATATTATTTCACTTAGTCAAAAATTGCCTTTTGAAAAATTAATTGAAAGCCGTTCATTAATGAATATTTATGATTTGCTAAAAGATGATAATTCTTCAAATGCAATAAATCTTGATGATTATAACGTTAACATACTCAACGCAGGAGTTTATGATAACGGTTTATATATTGTACCGCTGTTTTATGGAGTTGATGTATTGGTATCTACAGAAGAAAGATTGAATAATTTCGATATCAAAGAAAATAACGGCTTTTCTTTGACATACAGTAATTTTTCAGATGTATTTGAAAATTATTTTTTAAATGATGAAGGCTATTCATTTGTATCTAATGAGTTGTCGGATTTTTTGTGGTTTGATTATCCAATGCAACTCTTTTGCAGATTTTTAAACAGCTATGTTGATTTTGAAAATAAAGCTGTGTATTTTGATACCGATGAATTTAAAGATAATTTAGATGTAATGATGCAGATGTTGACGATTTCTCAAAAAAACAATACAAATGAATTGTTTGACGGATTGTATATAAATCGGTCATTTCCGTTGATGGCAGGAAATTATTCTTATTATCAATCTATAAATGAAACACCTGTAGTCTTTCGTGGATTGACAAAAAACAAAGATGTTAATTCCGCACACATACAGGCTGGATATGCAATTAATAATAATACACAACTAAAGGAGCAAGCACTTGCGTTTATAAAATATACTCTTAGTGATGAAATTCAAGAAATTGGTGCAACAGCATCAGGAAGTTTGAGTTTTCCTGTGAATATGTCTGTTTACGATAATGCTAAGCTTGTTGCCGGCTCAAGAACGGATGATAACAATAAAATTATCGGGATTGACAACGATTTTATGAAAGCATACATTGACATTGCCGATAATGTAAACGCTTGCACCTTGTATCGAGATGTGTCACATTCATATTATAATGACAATGTTATCGGTGACATTGTTGACAATTATATACATAAAGGTATATCAAAGGATAAATTTATTCGTCAGCTTTCGGCTGCTACGGAAATTTATTTAACAGAATGAACTGGTATATTATGATTAGATTTAAATGTATATTACAAAATGATGAAACAGATTGCGGTCCGGCTTGTCTGGCCGCAATTTTTGGAAAATACGGTTTAAAAGTATCTATAGCAAAAATTAGGGATATTGCAGGTACGGATCGACAAGGTACTAGTGCATACGGTCTTGTAAAGGTAATTGAACATTTTGGTTTTCAGCAAAAGGTTGTTGAAGCAGATAAAAGCGTGTTAACTAATAAATTGCCTTTGCCTGCAATTGCACACGTGATAATTGACA
>UMEG01040794.1_pt1 | contig 12808 bp, 12 predicted proteins | sample 1964691 | NCBI WGS metagenome assembly UMEG01 (sample SAMEA4836014, study PRJEB28245) | human gut metagenome | biome: gut microbiome; material: fecal sample | place: Denmark | collected 2008 | reverse complement strand
ATACAACAATTATTTTTGCATGGAAAAAAGAATTCGACGAGAAAGAAAAAATACCTTTGGAATGGTAAATTGAATAAAACGGGGCAAAATCTATATAATAAAATCAGAAAATCGGGGCAAAATATTATAAATTATATTGAAAAAACGGGGCAAAAGAGATATTGTTAAAAAGGGAGGAGGGAATTTATGTATAGAAAAGACTCTATTATCATAGAAGAATGGTTGAAAAGATCGGATAAAGCATTATTGGTAACAGGCGCCAGACAGATTGGAAAGACCTGGCTGATAAGAGAGGAAATTGCCAAAAGCGGATATTGTAAGTTTGAAGTTAATTTTATAGATCAGCCGGATTTGGTGGATTATCTCAATGTAAAAATGAGTGCGAATGAGTTCCTGGTGAAATTAAAAATGATTATGCCGGAGGATTGTAAGCCGCAGGAAACGGTCGTCTTTTTTGATGAGATACAGAAATGTCCGGAAATAGTGACAAAAATAAAATTCCTTGTAGAAGAAGGCAGCTTCAAATATGTAATGAGCGGATCCTTATTAGGAGTAGAGCTTAAGGGAATAACGTCGGTTCCGGTTGGATATTTAACTGTTTTGAGAATGTATCCGATGGATTTTGAAGAATTCATGATAGCAAATAATGTGTCAAAAACAACTTTGGAAATGTTGAAAGCGAAATTTGAAACATGTCAGCCCGTGGATGAATTCATACATCAGAAGCTATTGTCGCTGTTTTTTATCTATTTAATTGTCGGAGGCATGCCGGATGCGGTAAAAATCTATATTGCTACAGAAGATATCCGGGAAGTGGATAAGGTACAACGGGATATCGTTGCGCTATATAAAGAGGATTTCTCTCAATATGAGAGTGAAGATAAAAAACTGAAATTGATATCTATTTATGATATCATTCCGGCAGAATTGAACAAACAGAATAAAAAATTTGTATTTACAATGCTGAATAAAGAGTTAAAGTTTGACAGATATGAAAACAGCTTTTTATGGCTGAAAGATGCCGGAGTTGCGTTACCGGTGTATAACGTGGAAGCTCCTGTTATTCCTCTCAAAGCGAGCAAGAGCAGTAATGTGTTCCGACTTTTTTCCAATGACACCGGTTTGCTTACCAGTGCATATCCGGCGGAAACCAAACTGGAACTGATCAATAAAAACAGCGAAGTAAATAACGGTGCTCACTTTGAAAATGCTGTGGCACAGCAATTAACGGCCAATGGTTTGGAACCTTATTTCTGTAAAAAGAAAAATATAGGGGAACTGGATGTTTTGGTCGAAATGGATGGGAAAGTGGTTCCCATTGAGGTGAAATCCGGGAAAGCTTACAAGGCACACAAATCCTTGGATAACTTTATGAAAATTTCTGATTATCATATTGAGAAAGCATATGTTTTATCGGTAGCAAATATGGAACAGGAGGGATCCGTGGTATATCTTCCTATCTATATGTGCTATCTTTTAAAAGAACGGAAAATTGGAAAGTTAATCGTGGATCTAGACATGGAAGGGTTATAACACCGGGAGAAGTAATAAAACGGGATTTGTCGAATAAAGGAGCGAAATAGAAATGAAGATTCGCAAGGCAGAAAAAAAGGACATTCCAAGAATTCTTGCACTGTTGGGGCAGGTATTACAGATACATGCAGAGATCCGTCCGGATATTTTTATACCGGGTACTACGAAATACACCCTCTGCGAGCTGACAGAGCTATTACAACAGGAGGATCACCCTATCTATGTTGCCGTAGACGAGGACGATCTGTGCATGGGCTATGCATTCTGCCAACTCAGGGAGCAGCCCTTTTCCACTAATATGGTGCCCTTCAAATCATTGTTTATCGATGACCTTTGCGTTGACAAGCAGACACGGGGGCAGCATATCGGGGAAAGCCTGTTTGAATATGTGAAACAGCAGGCAAAAGAACTGGGCTGCTATGAAGTAACCCTGAACGTCTGGGCAGGAAACACTTCGGCAGAGCACTTTTATGAAAAGATGGGAATGAAGACAAAAGAACGGCAGATGGAATATATCCTGTGAGCCGGACGGAGGTGGCAGGCATGATTACCATATAGGCATTGCTGTCCGCATTTCCTTCACTTTTCCGGCATCTACTGCTTCATATGCATTCTTTCGGCTTATATCATAAGAGAAGTCCACGTCCTGCAGGGAGGCAGTCACATCCGGCTGCCAGCTTCTGCAGGATGTATGAACCTGCTCTATCCTCGTATATTCCATCAGAGCTTTTACGTTTTGTGCATTCACGCCGCTTCCCGCTAAAAATGTGATATCCTTACCATACTGGCTTTGCAGCTTTTGCAATTGCGTTCTGCCCGACCATACATCGGGTGCACCACCACTGGTGAGGATCCGGTCCGCACCAAGTAAGATCAATGCTTCCACCGCACGTTCCTGTTGCGCAACACAATCAAACGCCCGGTGAAATACAGCTTCTTTTCCGGCGCTATGGATGATGTCGATCATTTCCTGTGTCCGGTTCCTATGGATGGCATGGTCCTCTGTCAGGAAGCCGAAAGCAATACCATCAGCTCCGTGCTCTAAAAGGATGCGGGCATCTAAGAGCATGGTCTCGTATTCATCCTGGGAATAGCAGAAGCCGCCTCCTCTTGGGCGGACCATTGTTACAATAGGGATGCTGCACTGCTCTTTTGCACAGATCAGATTGGCCGTAGAAGGTGTGAGACCACCCAGATACAGTGCACTGTTAAGCTCTACCCGGTCAGCACCATTTTGCCAGGCGGTTTTTACATCTTCGAAGCTGCCGCAGCAGATTTCCAATAATCCTTTCAAAATAATCCCCCTCAATTTATATCTTCGTGGTCCACCGGGAGAGATCCCATACCTGGGTGGCCAGTCCGTCATAGAATTCCGGTTCGTGGCAGACCATGAGAATGCTGCCCTTGTATTCCTGCAGGGCACGTTTCAGCTCGTCCTTGGCATCGACATCCAGGTGGTTCGTCGGCTCATCTAACAGCAATACATTCGTGGCGCGGTTCATCAGCTTGCAGAGACGTACCTTTGCCTGTTCGCCACCGCTCAATACCTTGACGCGGCTCTCGATATGCTTGGTGGTGAGTCCGCATCTTGCCAGGGCGGAACGGACCTCATATTGGGTGAAGGCGGGGAACTCCTGCCAGATCTCTTCGATGCAGCTGTTGTCTCCGGAGCCGGACATTTCCTGCTCGAAGTATCCAATCTCCAGATAATCGCCCTGCTCTACTTCACCGGACAGCGGAGGGATCAGACCCAGAATGCTTTTTAACAAAGTGGTCTTACCGATACCGTTGGCACCGATCAGCGCCACCTTCTCGCCGCGTTCCATAGACAGGCTCAGAGGCTTGGACAGCGGCTCGTCGTAACCGATGACGAGATCTCTGGTCTCGAAAATGATGCGTCCGGTAGTACGTCCTTCCTTAAAAGAGAATTCCGGCTTCGGCTTCTCCGCAGCCAGCTCGATGACATCCATTTTGTCCAGCTTCTTCTGCCGGGACATCGCCATATTACGGGTGGAGACCCGGGCCTTGTTTCTCGCCACGAAGTCCTTCAGATCGGCGATCTCCTTCTGCTGGCGGTTATAAGCAGCCTCCAGCTGGGACTTTTTCATGGCATAGACTTCCTGGAACTTGTCGTAATCGCCCACGTAACGGGTCAGCTCCTGGTTGTCCATATGATAGATGAGGTTGATGACACTGTTCAGGAAGGGAATGTCATGGCTGATCAGAATGAAAGCATTCTCGTATTCGTTCAGATAACGCTTCAGCCATTCGATATGCTCCGCATCCAGATAGTTGGTAGGCTCGTCCAAGAGCAGGATATCCGGCTTCTCCAGCAGGAGTTTTCCCAGCAGGACCTTGGTACGCTGGCCGCCGGACAGTTCGGTGACATCACGATCGAGACCGATCTCCATCAACCCTAAGGCTCTTGCCACTTCTTCCACCTTGGCATCGATCATATAAAAGTCATGCATGGTTAAGAGGTCCTGGATCGTCCCCAGATCTTCCATATACTGTTCCAGATCTTCGGGAGTGGCATCTCCCATTTTGTCGCAGATCTCGTTCATCTGTGCTTCCATATCATATAAAAAGTCAAAGGCGGAAGCCAGCACCTGGCGGATGGTCATGCCGGGAGTCAGTACGGTATGCTGGTCCAGATAGCCGACACGGACATTTTTCGCCCATTCTACTTTTCCCTCATCCGGCATGAGCTTGCCGGTGATAATATTCATAAAAGTAGATTTGCCTTCGCCGTTGGCACCGATGAGGCCGATATGTTCGCCCTTTAACAGTCGAAACGATACATCGTTAAAAATAGCACGGTCACCGAAGCCGTGGGTCAGGTGTTCTACGTTTAATATACTCATAATTCCTCACATTCTGCTGCGTATGCAGCGAATACACGCTAATAGTCCTTTGCAAGTATAGCGTAGGGTTTATCCTTTTGTAAAGTAAAAAGCGGGGAGAGGGCAAAAATCAAAGTAAAAAGCCGGGAAAAAGGCAAAATTGAGTTGTGATGTGCTATAAATCTGTGCTATGATGTATCCGCTTATGCAGTAAAAATGAAAGACTTTGAATGCAGGAAAATATAATGTAATGTGAAACTTTTCGTTGTATTTGTCGTTTGATAGAATAGGTATCCCCATAGTGGGGACACTATAACAATAAGTATGGGTATATCCCATAGAGATGAGGAGAACAGTTATGAAGAAAAAATTAGCATGTATGTTACTTATGGGTACTCTGGCACTGTCCATGGCGGCCTGCGGAAACGGGCAGGACAAGAATACCGGTGCTGCTACAGAGACCGGCGTGGAAAGCACAGAAGGCACCGTGGAATCCACCGGGACGAGTGTAGAGAGCACTGAGGTGGGAAATGCCGGCACACAGCAGGAAAGTGGAGATGTTGCATCGGCATTACAGAGTGCAAAAAAAGCAGTGACAGACGCACTGGGTGATGATTACTGGCCGGATTCCGAGATCCCGGAGGAAATGCTGAATGAGACCTATGGTGTCAGTGCAGATCTGTATGATGCTTATCTGGGTGAGTGCCCCATGATCAGTGTCAATGTAGATACTTTATTGATTATTCACGCAAAAGATGGTAAGGTAGAGGATGTAGAAAATGCATTGAACGCCTATCGTGACAGTCTGGTGAATGACACGATGCAGTATCCCATGAATCTTGGCAAGATTCAGGCATCCCGGGTGGAACGGATAGGTGATTATGTATGCTTTGTACAGTTGGGCGCGGATACTTCCTCTGCGGAAGAGCAGGGAGATGAGGCCGTGATCACTTACTGTCAGGAGCAGAATGAGCTTGCCCTGGAGGCTGTCAGACAGACTCTGGAGTAAATGCGGAGTAGAGTGAATGGTATTCAGCAGTGTGTTGTTTCTTTTTCGGTTTTTACCGATTTTTATGATCTGCTATTTCCTGGTTCCCCGGAACATGAAGAATCTGGTTCTGTTTCTGGGGAGCCTGGTCTTTTATGCCTGGGGAGAGCCGGTCTATATTTTTCTGATGCTTTTTTCCACGATTTCGGATTTCGTATGGGGAAGGCTGATAGAGGAATATAGGGGGGAGGATCGCTCCAGGATCTTTTTGTTATGTTCTGTTGTTATCAACCTGTTTATCCTGGGATTTTTTAAATATGCCGATTTTCTGCTGCAGACGGTGAATACAGTGTTCGGAACATCGATTCCGTTGCTGGGTCTTCCGTTACCCATCGGTATCTCTTTTTACACCTTCCAGACGATGTCTTACGTGATCGATGTATACAGAGGAGATGCCAAAGCGCAGCGCAATATTTTACAGTTCGGTGTCTACGTGACCATGTTCCCGCAGCTGATCGCGGGACCGATCTTAAAATATCATCAGGTGGAACGCTATCTGCAGGACAGACATGCGGATATAGAGACGATTGGTTACGGTGTGAAGCGTTTTGTGACGGGACTTGCGAAAAAAGTATTGCTTGCCAATAACCTGGGACTTTTGTGGCAGCAGGTCTCAGCGCTGGAAAAAAGTGAGATGAGTGTCCTGATGGCATGGCTTGGAATTGCCGCTTTTGCGTTCCAGATCTATTTTGATTTTTCCGGATATTCGGATATGGCGATCGGGCTGGGAGCCATCCTGGGCTTCCATTTCCCAGAGAACTTTAATTATCCGTACATTGCAGCTTCCGTGAAAGATTTCTGGCACAGATGGCATATTTCTTTAAGCACCTGGTTCAAGGAATATGTATACATTCCGCTGGGAGGCAACCGTAAGGGGCTGCCCAGACAGATCCTCAATATCCTGATCGTATGGACGCTGACGGGAATCTGGCATGGCGCAGGGTGGAATTTCCTGTTCTGGGGACTTTGGTTTGCCCTGTTTTTAATTCTGGAAAAACTGTTTTTGGGAGAGCTCCTGAAAAATGCTCCGGTGGTGTTTGGCAGAGTCTATACGCTGGCTGTGGTCCTGATCAGCTGGGTATTTTTCGCACTGGAGAAGCCGGGAGAGATTCTGGCATATCTGCAGGCGATGTTTGGATTAAACGGTGTGGGACTGGTGAATTCCAAGGCACTGTTTTTAGGGAATGAGTATCTGGTACTATTGGTGATCGCTCTGATCGCGTGCCTGCCCCTGGGAAACCACCTGGTGCATGCACTGCGAAGCAGCAAGACCGGACCCGCCATGGCACTTTACCGCCTGGGAGAAAAGGTGATCCCCGCAGCGTTACTGATACTTTCGATTGCTTATATTGTGGATGCGTCTTATAATCCGTTTTTGTATTTTAGATTTTGACCGGGAAGGAGGAACAGCGTGTGGATGAAAAAAGAAATGCTCTCCTGACGGTGGGACTGGTGTGTGCGGTGCTTTTCGTTCTGGGAGTCGCCGATCTGTGCAACAGCGACAGGGTCTATTCGGAATCGGAGAACCGAGTACTGGCGTCCCGGCCTGTTTTTTCCTGGGAAAGTCTCCTCTCCGGGGAATACGGGGATGCTTATGAAGAATATATGTCCGATCAGTTCACCGGTCGGGATAAATGGGTGGGAATTAAGACCCGCGCGGATATCCTGTTCCGGAAAAAGGAGATCAACGGCGTATATCTGGGATCGGATCATTACCTGATCGGGGTAAACGATCCGGAGGAATACACACAGCAGATGGAGGATTCCCGCATCGTTTCCCTGAAAAAGCTTGTAAACCGGTGGGATGCCAAAGTCATGCTGGTACCTACGGCGGATAATATTCTGACAGATAAGCTGCCGGCTTTTGCACCCTGTTATGATGAGACGAGACTGCTTGCGAAGGTGAAGGAGTCTGTCGGTGAGGAGCACTATATCGATGTGTATTCCGCATTGCAGGAACATGCGGGGGAACCGATCTATTACCGCACGGATCATCACTGGACCAGCCTGGGGGCCTATTACGGATTCCTGGCATGGGCAGACAGCATGGGGAAATTCCCCTATCCGTATAATACGGCAGGCATGAAAACAGTGTCGGAGGATTTTCAGGGGACCCTGCAGTCCCGGATCAATGTGGCCTGGACGAAGGATAAGATACAGTATTTTCCCGAGACAGAGAAAAAGCCGGTAACGGTCACCTATGATTTCGCAGATACGGCGGACTCTCTGTATGCGCCGGAGTACCTGGAGACCAAGAACCAGTACGGATTTTTCCTGAATGATAATCATGCATTTATAGAGATTCATACGGGATATAATGCCGGGAAGACACTTTTTGTGATCAAGGATTCCTATGCGAACAGCATGATCCCGCTGCTGACGGCGCACTATGAGACGATCTATGTGGTGGATCTTCGGTATTTTAACGGGAAACTGTTCCAGTTCATGGAGCAGTACGAGCCCGAGCAGGGCATGGATGTGCTGGTATTGTATGACTGCATTCACTTTTTAGAGGATTTTAAATTCTATTAAAGATTCACATTATTAACATAAGTAATTAAGGAGGTTTACCATGGCTTATTTGGGAATTCCCCAGAATACCATCGCGGTACTTCAGAAATACCATTTTAATTTTCAGAAAAAATTCGGACAGAATTTCCTGATAGATACGACGGTCTTAGACCGGATCATATCTTCCGCGGAGATCACGAAGGAGGATTGTGTGTTGGAGATCGGTCCGGGCATCGGCACCATGACACAGTATCTGGCGGAGCGCGCGGGCAGTGTTGTGGCGGTGGAGATCCACAAGGCGTTACTTCCGATCCTGGAGGAGACTCTGCAGGATTACGATAATGTAACAGTGATCAATGATGATATTCTGAAAGTGGATATTAACAGACTGGTGGAGGAGAAAAATGGTGGACGTCCCATAAAAGTGGTGGCAAATCTGCCCTATTACATCACGACACCGATCATCATGGGATTGTTCGAGAGCCGTGTACCGCTGAAAAGCATTACGATCATGGTACAGAAGGAAGTGGCGGATCGTATGCAGGTAGGACCCGGCACGAAGGATTACGGCGCATTATCCCTGGCAGTGCAGTATTATGCAAAGCCGGAGATCGTGGCTAACGTTCCTCCGAACTGTTTTATTCCGAGACCTAATGTCGGCAGTGCGGTGATCCGTCTGACCCGTTATGAAGAGCCGCCTGTGAAGGTAAAGGATGAGAAGAAGATGTTTTCCCTGATCCGGGCTTCCTTTAACCAACGCCGGAAGACTCTGGTGAACGGTCTCGGCAATGCGGGACTTCCCGGAATTACAAAAGAATCAGCGTCAGCAGCTCTCGAACAGATGGGATTGTCACCTACCGTTCGCGGAGAGGCACTGACGCTGGAACAATTTGCACAGCTGAGTGATCTTATTTAGATTGTTAAGATGCTAATTCGTCTTTTTATCTGCCGCAGCGTTGATCAGTTCCATGATGGTCTTAACGGCATCCATCTGATGGCTTTTGCTCATGGCGTCTACATAATTCTGGCGGTTAAAGTACAGCTCATGTACTTTATCTACCAGAAGATTCGTCGTAATATCATCCTCATTCAGAACAATGGAATATCCTTGGGCTTCGAAGGAAGCGGCGTTTAACAACTGGTCTCCGCGGCTGCTTGCAGCAGGCAGGGGGATCAGGATGTTGGGTTTTTTCAGTGCCAGAAGCTCGCAGATGGCGTTGGCTCCGGCGCGGGAGATCACCACATCCGCCATGGCAAAGATGTCTTTTAATTCCGCTTTGATATATTCAAACTGTTTATACCCGGAGGTATTTAATAACAGATTGTCGATCTTGTCTTTGCCGCAGAGGTGTACAACCTGGAAATCCTCCAACAGCTTCGGCAGGGCATCACGGACTGCCTTATTGACATTGGCAGCACCCAAACTTCCGCCGATGACCATGATCACAGGCTTATTTGCAGTAAATCCGCACATGTTAAGTCCCGCAAGCTTACTGCCCTCTGCCAGCTCCGCACGGATAGGAGAACCGGTGAGCACCGCCTTATCTGCGGGGATGTTCTTCATAGTCTCCGGGAAATTACAGCATACCTTTTCCGCTACGGGAATGCACAGCTTGTTCGCCAGACCCGGAGTCATATCCGATTCGTGAATGATACAGGGAATATGTAAGGAAGCTGCAGCGCGAACCACGGGGACGCTTACGAAGCCACCCTTGGAAAATACGACATCTGGCTGATAATTTTTCAGATAATTGCGTGCCTCCACGAATCCCTTCATGACACGGAAAGGATCCGAGAAGTTCTTCGGATCTAAGTATCTGCGGAATTTGCCGGTGGAGATTCCCGTGTAAGGAATATTGAAGTCGGCGATCAGCTTCTTCTCGATGCCTTCGTAGGAACCGACGTAGGCAATCTCATAGCCGGCTGCCTGCAGCGCCGGTAACAATGCAATATTCGGTGTAACGTGTCCGGCAGTTCCGCCGCCGGTCAGTACTATTCTTTTCATAAAATCTCAATGCCTTTCGGTAACCTGTTTATTATTTTGCGATCATTTCTTCCAGGGCGTGAGCCAGCTGGTCGGGACAGGAGGTAGGTTTGAAACCACAACGGATCCCCTTGAGACGGCTGATGGCCTCTTCCGGCTTCATGCCCTTTACCAGAGCACTGATGCCCTGGAGGTTGCCGTTGCATCCGCCGGTGAATTTAACGGAATCGATGACGCCGTCCTTTAATTCTACGTCGATCATAGTGGAGCAAGTACCCTTTGTCTTGTATATCATAAGTAAATCAACCTCTTTTCTAACAGAATCACTAAAGACTGATTATAGCAGATTTTTATGGTTTATACAATAATGTCAGAATGCTTTTCTTGTTATAAAAAATGTAGAAAGCTCATAATTCCTGTCTGACGCAGTAGAAGAATGACGATGAAAAACCGTACAAAACAGGACATATATACGTTATACTTGAGGAAACGACGGAAAGGGGTTTTGAGGATGTTTACGATATTTAAAGAAGAAAAAGTGATCACGGCGGGGATCCTGGTATTTTTATGTCTCAGCGTGCTGGTGCGTCTGATGCTGGCGGGGATGTATCATACAATGATCCGGGAGACGGACAATATGGCAACGACGGGGAACCGGCTTTTGAAACAGTGCAAGGTCAAATTCGCAAATTGTTACCAGCTAAACGGAGGCGTGTCCAATATTCCGGTGTTTGTGGACAAGTTCTTAAACCGCTTGTCCTTCGGTCATTTATCCTTTGATGCATGGTATCATCTGTCCGGGCAATGCATGCTGTTCTCTGTGGTATTTGCGGGAGTGGGGATATGTAAGGGGATTTTGGACGGTAGAATGTTAGGTGAGATACTGCCTTTTTATATTGCGAGTTTTCTGGGGCTGTATCTCTATTTTTCCCTGTCGGCGCTGGTGGATATCAAGGGGAAGCAGCGGGTACTGAAGACGAATCTGATCGATTATCTGGAAAATCACCTGTCCGGCAGGATCCCGGTGACGGAGCAGGACTACGAGAGACTGTACGGAGCGTCGAAGCTCCCCGGCAGGCGGACAGTGGAGTTGATGCCGATCCGGGGGAGGGCTGCACAGCCGCAGGAGATGGTTCGGGAGACCGGAAGAGAGGTATTTTCCACGGAACATGAGATGCCCGGGAAAATGGAAGCCAGAGGCATGGCTCAGCAGGATGAAACTTCAAGGGTCACGGAGGAAGAATTACAGGCACTTTTGCAGGAATTGCTTACTGTATAATAAATGGAAACGATTTCGATATACATCTTGAAAATGGAATGTAACTTTGTTAAAATAAAAACTATCTGAGACATATTTGCAAAAAGTAAGTATCGTATATGCCATTTTGCAAATATGGATCCGGATAGTTTTGTTAAGTATGTGATATATCTGAAAGATATAAGGAGGAGCATTATGAGCAGACAAGTTACATTTGATTATTCCAAGGCCGGCTCTTTTATTTCTGAAGAAGAGATTGGTTACATGAAGAAGCTTACCCTGGATGCGAAGGAGACCCTGGTATCCAAGACCGGCGCAGGCAATGATTTCCTGGGATGGATCGATCTTCCCGTAGATTACGATAAGGAAGAGTTCGCCCGCATCAAGGCAGCAGCGAAGAAGATCCAGAGCGATTCCGACGTTCTGCTGGTTATCGGTATCGGTGGTTCTTATCTGGGAGCCAGAGCGGCTATCGAGTTCTTAAGCCACAGCTTCTACAATGTGCTGGATAAGAGTGTACGTAAGACTCCGGAGATCTACTTCTGTGGTAACTCCATCAGCTCCACCTATCTGAAGCACCTGATGGATGTAGTAGGCGACAGAGATTTCTCCATCAACATGATCTCCAAGTCCGGTACCACTACAGAGCCCGCTATTGCGTTCCGTGTATTCAAGGAGAAGCTGGAAGCTAAATACGGCAAGAAGGGTGCGGCAGAGAGAATCTATGCTACCACCGATAAGGCTAAGGGAAGCTTAAAGCATCTGTCCGATGAGGAAGGCTACGAGACCTTCGTAGTACCCGATGATGTAGGAGGACGTTTCTCCGTACTGACCGCAGTAGGTTTGTTACCTATCGCTGTCAGCGGTGCTGATATCGACAAGCTGATGGAAGGTGCAGCCAGCGGAAGAAAGCGTGCACTGGAGAATGATTTCGAAGAGAACGATGCGCTGCAGTATGCGGCTCTGCGTAACATCTTACTGCGCAAGGGCAAGAGTGTTGAGATTTTGGCGAACTACGAGCCCGCTGTTCACTATGTAAGTGAGTGGTGGAAGCAGCTGTTCGGTGAGAGCGAAGGTAAGGACAACAAGGGTCTGTTCCCCGCAAGCGTGGATCTGACCACCGATCTGCATTCCATGGGTCAGTTCATTCAGGACGGTTCCCGTGTAATGTTCGAGACCGTGATCAACATTGACACTCCGAGAGAGGAGCTTACGATCGGCGAGGAGCCTGTTGATCTGGATGGTTTGAACTATCTGGCAGGCAAGACCGTTGATTTCGTCAATAAGAGTGCTATGAACGGAACCATTCTGGCACATACCGACGGTCAGGTTCCCAACTTCATGGTAACCGTTCCCGAGGTAAATGAGTTCTATCTTGGCGAGCTGTTCTACTTCTTCGAGTTCGCATGTGGTGTCAGCGGATACCTGCTGGGTGTAAATCCTTTCAACCAGCCCGGTGTAGAGAGCTATAAGAAGAACATGTTCGCTCTGCTTGGCAAGCCCGGTTACGAGGCACAGAGAGAAGAACTGCTGAAGAGACTGTAATTGTTACAAGCAATCATATATCTGCAAAGTATAAAAGACAGCGTAATGAATTGATTTCATTACGCTGTTGTTGTATTATAAACTTA
>UMEG01023600.1_pt1 | contig 13539 bp, 12 predicted proteins | sample 1964691 | NCBI WGS metagenome assembly UMEG01 (sample SAMEA4836014, study PRJEB28245) | human gut metagenome | biome: gut microbiome; material: fecal sample | place: Denmark | collected 2008 | reverse complement strand
TTTATAACCAATTATATAAAAATTTCTAGGTCTCTAAACATACACATTGACATTTTTGTATCACATCATATTTCAAAATTAAAATTCGTTAAATTGAATAAGAGGTGATAAACATATGTTTTGGTCAAATGCACAGGCTGAAAATTTCCAATATAACTTAAATTGGTTGATTTATAACAGATGGTATAGCGTTGAGGACGATATCAATAAGAGAGTAAATGAAATATGTAAACAGTCGAATGTATTTTCTCCTAGAAGTATGCGTAGATGGTTGAAAGGAACAAAACCTACTTTTATTCATTTACTTATGATATGTGCTTACTTTGATGTAGATGTCTATTCAATGCTTTTCGATATTGTAAATGATTGTTCTTTTGCTAATGATCTAGACACAACTACAGAATATACAGAATCATTGCGTGTGTTGTCTGATAATAAAGGGATTATATGTATACTAAATTACAGAGGAGAAGCTGTAAATGTAATAGCAAAGATGATGAAAGATGTAGATCAAGTTTCTTTTGTATCTGCTGGAAGTAAACTTAAACTTTTAGTACATAAAACTTTGACAAATGAACTAGCAAATGTATATTACAATTCTTTTTTGAAATATTAAATTCGTTATATAGAGTATCATCGTTGCAGGGGTGGTCAAATATACTGTCAGGTTCGGCGGCCTGCAAGCGCCTAACAGCTGAAATATATCAGTTGACAGTATATTTGACTGCCCCTGTTTTATTTTTACAAGGAAGGAGCTAATACAGAAAAGTTGAATTTAACTACAGCACAAAATAGTGTAGAAAAACTTCTTTCTTACATTAAATCTATTTCTGAATCTGATTCTTCTTTATATACAAAATCTAAAGAAAAGTTGTCATCTATTTCAAAAGTTTGTGTAGAATGTGTAAATGTAATTTCAGAAATACTGCAAGAAGAGTCATTAAATGATGATTATGATGAATTTGATTCAACATCTTTATTTGATAATGACATTCAAATGCAAATTCAATCTTTGTCAGAGCAAGTTGAAAAACTACAAACATATTTTCATTGCAAGAAAGAACCAGAATATAGCAAAACTGAAAATGAATACCCACTTATGAAGTATACATATGATTGTGATCTTTCTTCTGCTGATCTTAGCAAAATAGTCCAAGATTATAGATTTGTATTAAATAGAGTTTGTATGAAAGATTCTAAATATACTGATGTAAATAGATGCAGCAGTATACTTTGGAAATGGTTTGATGCTAGAATCATAAAACAACATCCAAGCGCTCCTAAATTTCATTATGATGTACATAGATTCAAGTCTATCATCTATTCATTTGTCATTAGTATTGGGCATCACATTGAAAATAATACATTAGATGATTTTGAATCTTCATTAGATTCTTGGATAGAGTCATTAGATACTTCTCCAGTAAGCAATAAATGGATAGCTCCGTATGAAATATATGAAATAGAAAGAGGTCGATGTAGCAAATACTTGTCGTTGACTTCTGTAATTCTATGGGATATTCTTTTAGATTGTGGTATGAAAGAATTGTGTAAATGCGGAACTAATATATATCTAAAAGAAACAGGAGTTTGGAATATCGTAAACAGAATCAATCCAGATATATTAGATAATTATTTCATCTATTCAGATGAGCCTGAAAAAATTTCAATTGTAGGTATCAAGTAAGGAGACAAAATATGAAATTTACACAGATTCCGGATAAATTAAACTATCCAAGTAGAATAAGTGCTAAACTTTCTACGCTCCATTCTGATATAATCACTTATGTTCTATCAAATTTCAGAAATACAAATAGATATAAGAATAAAGTAGTTAATTTAATGAATACAATTTCTTATTATCTTATTAGTGGTGATAGTTTACCTACAGATTGGAGTTCAAAAAATCCATTTGAAAACATAGATTTTATTGATAATGATATTTGTGAAAGTAAATTAGTAAATTTATGTCTACATGTTAAAGACATAACTTGGGATGTTACAGAGGCAGATGTAACTTACAATCCAAATGAAAAAACTAAACAAGCTGTATTGTCTGATACAAAAGTAACAGAACAACAGAATTGTGATGTAAAAAGATCTATTATCACAAATACAGCAGATTTAACTCCTAAAGACGATTTGTTTAAAAAACCACCTACAATACCTCAGTTAGATACATCTGTCCCTTGGTTGATAACTGAGAAGTATAATAATATTTATGTAATATATAAATCACTTCCAGAAATTCCAAAGAAGCAGTGTCAAATTTCATGTACAACAGATATATCAAAGATGACAGCAGCTGATCTGATTCGTCTTTTTCCAAATCATTTAATTCATACTAGATCTTCTGTTATGTATGAAAAATATGGAGATTTAGATTTTGACGAGAATTTAGGCGTAATTCTATCTATTTCTGGATTTAGCCCAAATCAAGTAAGAGAAAATATAATTCAATATCCTCATTTATATAAATTGAAGAAAATGGTAAATGGGGAAATAGAAAGTTTCTATTCTACTATCGAGATAAATGGTGAGATTCATAATATTTTAGATATTTGGGATAGTTTACCAGATGCAAAAAGAATGCCTAAGAGCTCGGAGTATATCAAAGAATATGTAGCAAGACGCTACTTGCTTGAACGAGATATAAAACATATAGATCATAAATATAAAATGTATGGTTCATTAGATCCATTTTTAACTTTGTTTACAACATCTGATATGTATAAGGATTTTGGTTATACAGATAGCTTAGAAATAGCAAAATGCTGTGTTAGAAGCAGAGTTAACTATAAACAAACAAGAAATCCAATAATTAGGATGGTGCAAAATGGATAATTGTATATTTTCTCCACATTGTACTGAATTATGCTGTGACAAATCTTGTCCTATTCTAGCTGAAATTTCATATCTTATGGAACGAAATAAAATTTCAATGAAAAGCGATGTTTTTCGACTTAGTCAAAATGATTTGAATAAGTCTATTGAAATTTTACATAGAATACAGAATAACACAAATAAATTCGGTGTAGTTGTAGATATTGACACAATTAAAGTAGCTAATACATTAGCATATTGTTCTATATGTCAAAATTGGAAAGGAAATAGACTTCATTGTAATGTATATTCATTGAAATTTTCTTCGTATATAGATACAATTCAAAAAAGTTGGTCATCTAATTCTACTTCAGACTCATTCGAGTATGAACAAATATGGATAAACACATCTAAAGTCCTCATAATTTCTAGTATTGATTTTGTTCAGTTTAAGGACTTCCAAACGCAAACATTATTGAATATAATCCACGAGCGGATGGAGAATGGATTATGCACAATCATAGTATCTCCAAAATTGTCTACATTAGTTGGTCAAGGTCAATTTTTCAATAGAATGCAGGCCATGTTTGGTAAGGCGGTGATTAAATGGCACTGACATCTATTGAATTGCAAGTTATTTCTAAGATTCTTACATCTGATGATGAAAATGTAGTAGATACACTCTGTTCTTATAACAGTTCGTATTATTCAATTTTTAGTAAACACATTGAATTCATTCTAGATCATAGAAATAAAAATGGGAATGTTCCAGATGTATTTACATTCCAAGCAACTTTTCCAGATATTACACTTGTCCAAGTAAATGAGTCACTTGAATATCTAACTTCAGAGTTAAAGAAAAATAAAGAACTAATTATTCTGCGATCAACTTTCAATAAAATGAAAGATTTAGGGTCGGAAGATGTTTCTGAAGCTTGGGAATATATTAGACATCAATTAGACGAGGTGGATAAACTTGATACAACAGATCCTTTAGATGTAGTTCATGATGCAAGAAAACGAAGTCAACAAGTAGTTGATTTTAGTAAGCAGTCAAGAATACCTACAGGGTTTGATGAAATTGACAAAGTAATGTACGGAGGATTATCTACTGTTGAGGAATTACTCGTTATTGTAGCAAGAACTAACACAGGTAAGTCTTGGGTAGGTACAAAGATGATGGAATCTGCTCAAAGAAATGGTTTTCCTGTTTTGTATTATTCTCCTGAGATGCAAGCAAGTTTCTTAGGTACTAGATTTGATACTTGGAGGGCTCACTTCAAAAATAGTCAACTACATCAAGGTAAATATGATAAAACTTATTTAGAGTATATTTCTGATTTGGAAGAGCAAGAAACAAGTGCTTTCATATTAGAAGACAAAGATGTAGCTTCTGGTGAAGTTAGTGTAGATGTTGTAAGAAACATCGTAAAGCGTCACGGTATAAAATTAGTTATAATCGATGGCTTATCGTATATGCATGATACAAGATCAATGCGTGGTGCAAAAGAATATGAAACATATAAACATCTATGTGCCGATCTATTTAGGATGTCTAAAGAGTTTGGTTGCGCAGTTGTTGTTATGATGCAAGCAAATCGAGATACAAAGGATCTGAAAGACGATAAAGGGCAGATATTTCCTAATGCATTTTCTGTAGAAGGAAGTGATCACCCTGTAAGAATTGCAACTCAAGTTTTTGCAATGAGACAGATATTTGATAAGCATATTCTGGATATTCGTCTGGAAAAGTCTAGAAATGCTAATAATCAAAAACCTGAATTTTCATATTCTTGGGACATCGATACAGGTAATATGCAATATATACCAGGTGATAGTGAAAATGAAGTAGCTAATACTTCTATAGCTCCTTCGGTATCAGCAGCATCTGTTTTGCATATAAATAATGTTCATGAAGAAGAGGACGATCTTTCTGCTCTTATTGAAGACGATGATGAATGTGAATTCTAATTAAGCAAGGTATTGTATATGGATGTAGTAAAAGTATTAGAAAAACTTGAGTCTGAAAACCTAATCAGATTGAACAAAGTTGTAGGAAAATATTATTCTATATACTGTCCGTTTCACAAGGATGGGCAAGAGAAGAAACCGTCTTGCGGAGTTCTGCTAGAAACAGAATATAGAAATGGTGTGACTTACAAAGCTGGGTTTACACATTGTTTTACTTGTCAGTATGCTAAGAATCTACCTGATATGATTTCAGATCTCTTGAAATTGCATCATATATCTTCTAGTGGAATTGAATGGTTGAAAGCGAATGTTCCTGGATTCAACGAAGATAAAGAAGAACAAGATGATTTAATTTCTCCTTCGCTGTATAATTCTGTAAATTCATCGTTTGCTGTAAATTATATCGCAGAATTATCTAACTTAGATAAGCCTAAATACATAAGTGAAGAAGAGTTAGCTTCTTACAGATATACAGTCCCATATATGTATGAGCGTAAATTGACAGATGATCTTATAGAAAAGTTTGATGTAGGCTTTGATCAGAATTGGACACCGCCTGGAAGAAAAAATAAAGTACCTTGTATAACATTTCCTGTAAGGGATAAATCTGGCAATACATTGTTTTTTGTTCGTCGCAGTGTAAAAGGGAAATTCTTCAATATGCCTTATGATGTTCAAAAGCCTGTTTATGGATTGTATGAATTACCTGAAGGGTGCAAATCAGTAATAGTAGTAGAGAGCTGTTTGAATGCAATTACTTGTTATCGGTATGGAAAACCTGCTGTCGCTTTAATTGGGACAGGAACTCCATACCAGATACAACAATTAAAAGAGTTAGGTGTACAAGAGTTTATTTTAGGATTTGACCCAGATGATGCAGGTGCTCGTGCAACTAGAAAATTGAAACGAGCTTTGAAAGATGTTGCAATTGTTTGGTCATATTCTAACATTCCATTGAATAAAGATATAAATGATCTAACAGAAGAGGAATTCAATTCTTTAGAGTTGGAGTAAAAATTAAATATTTCAACTTAGAAATAACCTCTTATAATTTGGATCATACTATTAAATGCATATTTCGTTATTGATAATGAGGTGATGTTATTGGATACTGCATGGATGCTTAGACAAGATGGTAAAGCATTCCCTATTAAAACACATATTTATGCAATGGGAGATAGTGATCTGTCTTCAGAAGCAGATGCTGCAAGCTTCATTCAATTTACACATTCTAAAGACATCGACCTTTGTCGATATATTTTAGATTGTTGGATGTGCAAGTTGATTGAAGACGATATCAGCTTTGACGCAGATGAAGAGTCTATCAATGATCTATTGCGGAATGCTTTGAATTCTTTGCCTTATCATTTTCCATATCCTCTTTCTACAGAAGAATATATAAAAATTCATATAGATTCAAATAATTTCTATGATATTGATTCTTACTATGAATTCTTAGATGAAATAAATGAGAATTTATCAGCTATTCAAACTTCTATTAGAGATTCTTTGAATCAGCAATTTTGTAGAGTGCGATACGGCGGACAGTATGACACAGGTAATTCTAATAGTATGTGGTTTAGAGTTTCGTCTGTTGGATACAATTGGGCAAATACTATCTATGTTTGGCTTATGTCTGTTTACAGAAAATATAGAGTACAATCTGTATTTATTTGTAGAGATTATGAATCAGATTATGGAGATAGAGAAGGTCAACCTGAATATTTCTATAAAGCGAAAGACGGCACACCTTATTTTAATATGCCGATAGATGAATATTTCAATGAAGAACATGAGCATTCTCCTGTTTTTTCAAATAATTATGGTAGAGGAGTTTTAGCTAATATAAAAGCAAATTTATCTAATGGATTTACTTTTGAGATGTTAGCACAAGATATGATTATAAATAAAATTGAGTACGGAAGAAATATAAAGAAAGATGTTCTTGCGTCTGAACTTAAAAATAAATGTATAAATTGTGCTGAGTATTTTGATAATCTTCCAAACAGAACTAAGAATAAATTCAGTAAAGTTTTTTCAATGATACGAAAAGCATTTCCTGAAGTTCAAGATATTGATGTTGATAAAGAAGATGTAGATAAAACACATTACAAATTGATATATGATCTTAAATATGTAGATCATTCAGGTAAATCGCATTATCTTACATTAGATACAGTTTTCAACGGAACATTGGATAAAGCAAGCCCAGATATTATTTTTAGAAAATTCAGACAAGAATTTGGGTCATATTTGAAGTATACTTCTAAATATTAAGAAACTATTAAGAGGTATTGATTTAATATTCAAAACATCATATAATATAGTCAATAAGAAAAGTATCAATGAATTTCAAGAAGTGTCAAGGAGTAAATATCATGTTTACACAGTTTAAAGAAACTTACAATTCTATATCTGCTGCAATTGGCTATGTTAGGCCTCTGTCTTATGAAGAATGGATTCAACTTCCTGACGAATATAAGGCAGGGGCTATTTATGTGCAATTTTTTGATCAAATCTGTTTGGCATATTCCAAAGTGAAAACTGATGCAGCTATTGAAGAAGAATGTGTTTCAGAAGTACTCGCTTACATCATGAAGAATGTGTATGGTTGTTCTGTTAGCAAATTGAATTCAGAAAATTTGAAAAAAGCAAAGAAAGCTGTATCTGATAATAAAGTGAGAAAATTGAAGAATGGTTGGTTAGTAACAGTATCAGATACAAGAGCTCGAAAGAATAAGTTAGGCAACACTTATTATCCACCTATGTATAAGATTCGTGTTTGCAAAGGAAACATTGTTAAAGAATGTCAAATATTCTTAAATAAAGACGAATATGGAAATGAGATACTTCCTAATTTTACAGATCTCTCTTTTGATGATCTGATGAAATTCGTTTCTGACATCAATAAATTGGTACTTAAATTTGATTCAAGTAAAACCAAAATAAGTAAGAAAAACTTCACTCCTAGCTATTTCTATACAATGGCAAAAAATTGCCTATACTGCAAAAGTATAGATTATGTTGCTATTCCTACTAGCTGGTTCAATACAACTGTAAGTAATATTACAAGTACTGCAGATGGAGACGAGCTTGATCTTTTCGATACTGTTAGCAAATCACATAATTTTGATGATGACATGATGTCAGATAAAATGTGGAACTTGATTGAAAATACAGATATCCCTACCAAGACAGTTATTCAGTGTTTGTTGTCTGGAGAGAAAATTCCTAAAAAATATGCTTCTAAGTATGACGAAATCATATCGTCGTTGCAAAGTCAGTTAGCCGAATTCAAGGACTATTTTCTAGGATAAGAATTCGTTAATTGAATATACAATTAAATCTCTATAATTATCAAAAGGAGGAAATTCAAAATGGGATTTAAGAAAGTAAAAGACTACAATGAAGAGCGATATGGAGATTTCTTTATGTTGCGAAATGACGGGGATTATGCAGATGTTATCTTCTTGTATAGGTCCTATGACGATGTGCTTGTAGCAGATACACATTATATCAAGTCTAATGAGTATTCTGGTTACTGTCATTGTAATGGATCAGGCTGTCCAGCTTGTCAGAAAGGTATTCGAGTTCAGAATAAGCTATTTATTCCGCTTTTCAATCTTGATGATAATAAGATTGAATTCTTTGACAGAAACAGCAGATTCGAGAATCAGCTTATGCAGGATGTTTTGCTTAGCTATCCTAATCCGTCTGAATATGTATTCAGAATTACTAGACACGGAGAAGCGGGTAGTATGGGAACTCACTACTCTATTCAAGTTGTAGGCAACAATAAGATGATGAGCTATGATGATATTCTGAAAAAGTTCAATGCAACTATGCCGGATTATTACAGCAAAGTATGCAGAGAAATTGATTCTGCTACAATGTCTAAGATGCTAAGCAACAATACTGCTCCTTCTTCGTCAGATGAAATTCCTGATTATAAAATCACACCTAGAACAAACAACACTCCGTCCATTGATAACATTTCTATTGACTATGATGAAGATGATAATGTTGAAGAATTGGACGAAGACGACGCAGTTAATTTCAGCTAAGAGGTACTAAATGGGATTACTTTCACAAACACAGATGAGTGCTATAAAGGCAACAGCTGTAAAAAGTAATCAAGATCTTAAACCCTCTAAGAAAGTAAATACAAAATCAGTAACACGAGAAATAGCAAGTATCTCTGAAAAAGTTTCTGAGTATTTCAAAGACTCAAATGCAATATTGATTACTAGTGTTGATCAGTTACATGAGTATATAACAAATTGCATTGAGTCTAAATACATAAGTATAGACACTGAGACAACAGGTTTGGACAGGATAAACGATACTATTGTAGGCGTATGTCTTTACTATCCTGGTGGTGTTGAAGCATATGTTCCGAGTAAGCATAAAGCACCTATTGTAGAAACCTTCTACAAAAATCAGCTAACTTATGAGGAAATCGGAAAAGAGCTTCAAAGAGTAGTCGATACAGGAAATTGTCATTCAGGTGGTACAAAAGCTATATTTGCAAATGCAGATTTCGATTTATCTATGATGTATAAAGATCTAAAAGTCGATTTTTGTAATAATTGTTACTATGATGTCATTCTTGCTTGGAGATGTTTGAAAGAAAATGAGCTCAACAACGGCTTGAAACAGCTTTATTCTAAATACTGCTTGAAAGGAAAAGGAGATCCTAAGAAATTCTCAGATTTCTTCTCTCCTCAGTTGTTCCCTTATTGCAAACCAGATATTGCTAAGCTATATGCTGCAAACGATGCTTTGATTACTTTCAAGTTATTCCAATTTCAGCTACCTTATGTAACTCCTGATAGCCCTAAGTGCAAGAAAAATCATCTTGAAGATATTGCTAACATTGTATGGAACATCGAGTTCCCGTTGATCAAAGTTTGTCAAATGATGCACAGAAGAGGAGTTTACTTAGAGCCTTCTATAGCAGATAGATTGAATGTAAAATACGACAGAGTATATAATGAAGAATTGACAAAATTGCAAAAGATGGTCCAAGAGGTAATTGATGATCCAAAATATTCATCATCTTCCAAGAGACCATTTGCATCAGGAAAACAATTCAGTCCAACATCTATTACTCATGTAGAATATTTGCTTTACAAGATGCTGAAACTTCCTGGAAGCGGAACAAGCAAAGCTACACTTGATGCATTCAATCTACCTATAACAAAACAAATTATGCTTGTTAGAAGTATTGCAACAAACATAAATACTTTTGTTAAAAAATTACCTAACGCAGTAGCTAAAGACCAAAAAATCCATTGTACATTTAGTTCTGTAGGCGCTTCTACAGGAAGATTTAGTTCCCAGAACCCGAACATGCAGAATATCCCGTCCAAGTTAAAAGATATTCGACACATGTTTAGAGCAACGCCAGAAACTACTTATGATGTTACTTTTACAAACACGGAAAATATATCAGTTTGTTTGCCTAAATATCATATGTTGACAACAGATTCAGGCGACAAGTTTGTACGAAACATTCAAGTAGGAGATAAAGTACAATTCAAAGAGGAAGGTAAGGTGATATATAAAATTGTCAAGTCAATTGAGCCTTCAAGTGAAGACACCTCATTATGTAATGTTGTCTTCTGACTACAGTAAAATGTGTGCTGTAGTAAAACCTGCTTAATTCTCGGAAAGCTGTAGTGTAGGTGAGTGGTTCGCATTACAGTCAATCAAGAGCAAAGAAGATGTTATTCTTCTATGTGTAGAGACTATCGAAAGCTAGAAATCAACAATTGTAGAAATACATAAATAGAAATCTAGGTTGGTTGAAAATAAGGTACATTTGTACACGAAGCAAGTAGAGTACCGCTCAAGTGAGTTGGCATAGCAGTGATATTAGCTGCTTGTAAGTCTATTGAAGGGAAACTGCAGGGTTCATTTATAGCGGTAATAGGTATAGATGTTCAAGAGTTAGTCCGACACCGTTGGTGACAACGGAGGTGTTTAACGCACACCACAACAAGTTTAAGGCACAAGAACCACGATTGACAGCATATATAAGCGGAGATCACAAAATGATCCAGTCATTCAAAGATGACAGAGATATTTATGGATCTATCGCAAGTATTTCTTTTGGTGTACCTTACGAAGAATGTCTAGAGTTTCATCCTGAAACACATGAATATCAGCCAGAAGGCAAAGCAAGACGAACAGAAGCAAAATCGGTGCTGCTAGGAATTTGTTATGGTCGATCTGTTCAAACGATTGCCGATCAGCTGTATGGTAATGAGAACATTTCAGATGAAGCTAAGATCAAAAAAGCGCAAAATGTGTATGATTCTGTATTGACATCATTTCCAGCACTTCGAGATCTTATGAATGCTTCGCAAAAACACGCAAAAGATTATGGATATGTAGAAACTATATTAGGAAGACGAAGACATATTCCTGATATGCAGCTACCTAAATTTGAATTTGTTGCAGAACCAGGATATATGAATCCAGACATTGATCCGCTTGATATTGATACACTAGATAACAAAGAAACAATTCCTTCTAGAGTAATTGAACAATTAACTAAAGAATTTGAATCTTACAAATATTTTGGTCAGATTGTAAAAAGAACTAATGAATTGAAGGAACAGCATATCAAAGTAATCAACAATACGCGGAAAATAACTGATGCTTCTCGTAAATGCGTAAACAGCACAATCCAGGGTGAACAACATTGCCCTAACTTATCTAACTTCATTACTCAAAGGTGTGCTGCTTGATTGCAGTGCTAACGGTATCAGAAAAATAAGACTCTCTGTTGAGACTACAGCGATAACAGAGCATAGACCTAAGACGAATAATCTGACTAAGAAACCCTAATCCTGAAATAGGGAGAGATAAAGGGAATACCGTGCTAAATTTATTTAATTTTTGTCTGGTCAACCTTTAATGTATTAAAGGAGACCAAACCAATGACAAATATTTATCTGATAACAAATTTAATAACAGGGCAAAAATATGTAGGTAAAACAATAAAGAGCATTGAACAAAGATTCAGACAGCATTATACAGATATAAATAATACATATATTGATAATGCTATGAAAGCTTATGGTATTGAAAATTTTGAATGCACTTTACTTAAAGAATGTGAAGATTCTGAATGGAAATATTGGGAAACATATTACATTAAAGAATTGAATTCACATTGGACTAAAGGCGGCTATAACTTGTCTATGGGTGGAGATTACAATCCAATGGATGATCCTAAAGTTAGAGAAAGACATGCAGCTGCTTGTAGCAGTCCTGAACACATTGAAAAGTTAAGGGAAGCAGCTTCAAATAAACGACATACCGAAGAATCTAAAAAGAAAATGTCTAAAATACAGAAGGAGTTATATAAAAATCCTGAACTTAGACGAAGGGTTAAATTGAATCAGCCTACTAGAATTCCTGTAGCAATGTTAGATGAAAATGAAAATATAATAAAAACATTTGATACTTTGACAGATGTGTGTAGGTATTTCAATAAAGACCAAGGAAATACTTCTGCAATACATCAGGTATTAGATAAATATAATAAAAATGGTAAACGTGCTAAATTTTGGGGGCACGCTTGGATAAAATTAGATAAAGAAGTGTAACGACTATCTCCGTGAAGGAGAGTAAGGCTGAAAATGAGTTACAGTCTGAAATGGTAAGGTTGTATATAAATTCGTAACATTTTATACAACAAGATATAGTCTGTGCATGTATCAAAGTACATGATAACACGAGTGCTGCCGAACAGACGAAGCTTGCAATGCTATTGATCGAGAATAATCAAGAATGGAAGGATATTGGTGGAAGAATCATCATTCCAGTACACGACGAATTGATTGCAGAAGTCCCTGCTGAATATTGGGAGGAAGGGGCAAAGATATTAAGTTCGTTGATGTGTGAAGCTGCTGATTTCTTGCCATTCCCTAGTAAATGTGATGTAGAAGTTAGTTATAGATGGTATGGTCTGTCGTACCCATGTAAATACCCTAAACCCAGTTCGTTAGATGATCTTTCAGAAGAGGAGATCAAATGGGTGCAATATCATTTGATTGAGTGTGAATATCCTATGCCTAAAATCAAATCTGATCCAGATGAAAAGTTAAGAGGCGATAAAGCACTCGGTATAAATGGTATAGAGTCTAATGAATTTGTTAACGCTATAAATGAATACATAAATCGTTATAATATAACACGAGACGAATTCATTGATCACATTGAAACCAAAGTAAATACGGGACATATCTTAACAAGGAGAAACAAATGAAATTCACACTAAATACAAAACCATTGTCAGATAGCTTGAATTTAGGTGTAATCAACAGCAATGTGTCTAAGTTCTACCAAAAAAGTACACTTGCTCAAATTACAGCTACTAAAACTACATTTAGAGTAAACTTAGAAGCAGCTTCTATTTTATCCGAGATTCAATTGAAAGGATCGGGTGACGAAGATACTGAATCTGTTGCATTTGTAGATTGCTTAGTTCTGAAACAGCTTATTTCTACTATCAATACAGCTACAGTAACTTTTGAATTTACAGATTCTGGTTTGATTGTATATTCTGGTAAATCTAAGTTCACACTTCCTGAAGTAGTTGATTCTGATCTTGGCATTGAACTTGATAGACCGATAGATGACAATGAAGTAGAATGTAAGATTGCACTAGATAAAAACATTTGGAAATTTGTTAAAGATTATCAGCTATATGCTATTTCAATGTCTTTGATT
>UMEG01003227.1_pt1 | contig 13542 bp, 11 predicted proteins | sample 1964691 | NCBI WGS metagenome assembly UMEG01 (sample SAMEA4836014, study PRJEB28245) | human gut metagenome | biome: gut microbiome; material: fecal sample | place: Denmark | collected 2008 | reverse complement strand
AGCGGTTCAGGCCTTAAAGAAGAGGAGCTGCGCTATGTGGCAGACAAAATCAAAGAGTTTTTCAACAAATAGCTAATCAAAAAATCATCATAAAAAAACTATGGCTGAAAAGCAAAAAGTAGCATTGATCACAGGCATCACCGGTCAGGACGGTTCGTTTCTGGCTGAATTTCTGCTTGATAAGGGATACGACGTGCACGGCATAATCCGCCGCAGTTCTTCTTTCAACACCGGTCGCATCGAGCACCTTTATTTCGACGAATGGGTGCGCGACATGAAGCGCCGCCGGCTCATCAACCTGCACTACGGCGACATGACCGATTCAAGTTCGCTGATCCGCATCATTCAGGAGTTGCAGCCTGATGAAATCTACAACCTTGCGGCACAAAGCCATGTGAAAGTGTCGTTTGAAGTGCCGGAATACACTGCCGACACCGACGCCATCGGCACTCTGCGCCTACTTGAGGCAGTAAGAATGCTCGGGCTCGACAAAAAAACACGCATTTATCAAGCCAGCACGTCGGAGCTGTTCGGACAGGTGCAGGAAGTGCCTCAGCGCGAAACCACTCCGTTCTACCCGCGCAGCCCTTACGGATGCGCCAAACTTTATGGCTACTGGATAACCAAGAACTATCGCGAGAGTTACGGCATGTATGCCGTAAACGGAATTCTCTTCAACCACGAGAGCGAGCGGCGCGGCGAAACATTCGTGACACGCAAAATCACGCTTGCCGTGGCACGCATCTCTGCCGGACTTCAGGACAAACTGTATCTCGGCAATCTCAACGCCCGTCGCGACTGGGGCTATGCCCGCGACTATGTGGAGTGCATGTGGCTGATTCTTCAGCAGGACGAGCCTGATGACTTTGTCATTGCCACTGGCGAATTCCACTCCGTACGCGAGTTTACTGAGCATGCTTTCGCCCGCGCCGGAATCACTCTGCGCTGGGAAGGCGAAGGTGTGGATGAAAAAGGCATCGACATTGCCACCGGACGTGTGCTCGTTGAGGTGGATCCTAAATATTTCCGTCCTTGCGAGGTGGAGCAGCTGCTCGGCGACCCTACAAAAGCCCGCACAAAATTAGGTTGGAATCCCCGCAAGACGTCATTTGAACAACTCGTACACATTATGGTGGACCATGATATGGCTATGATTCGCAAACATGGCTCCGAATCCGAACGAATGATTTAGCATACAGAAAAATGGAAAAAGACGCTAAAATATATGTTGCCGGACACCGCGGACTCGTAGGCTCGGCTATCTGGAAAAACCTCCAGCAGAAAGGCTATACAAACCTTGTGGGACGCACGCATGCCGAGCTCGACCTACTCGATGGAGTGGCGGTGCGCGAATTTTTCGACGCCGAAAAGCCCGACTATGTGATTCTTGCCGCGGCTTTCGTGGGCGGAATCATGGCTAACAGCATCTATCGCGCCGACTTCATCTGGCGCAACCTGCAGATACAGCAGAACGTAATCGGCGAAAGTTTCCGGCACAACGTCAAGAAACTACTGTTTCTCGGAAGCACGTGCATCTATCCCCGCGAGGCTCCTCAACCAATCCCCGAGAATGCGTTGCTGACATCTCCGCTCGAATGGACAAACGAGCCTTACGCACTCGCAAAAATCGCCGGACTGAAGATGTGCGAGAGTTTCAACCTGCAATACGGCACAAACTACATCGCCGTGATGCCGACCAACCTATACGGCCCTAACGACAATTTCGACCTCGTAAGCAGCCACGTGCTGCCGGCAATGATACGCAAACTCCATCTGGCGCGCCTGCGCATGGAAGGCGACCGCGAAGGCATTCGCCGCGACCTTGACCGCCGTCCGGTGGGCGATGTCGACGGCAAGGCGGCAGATGAAGCCATCGACGCTATGCTCGACAAATACGGCATACTCAACGGCTCGCTCAACCTCTGGGGTTCCGGACGGCCTATCCGCGAGTTCCTTTGGAGCGAGGATATGGCCGACGCTTCGGTCTACGTGATGGAACACATCGATTTCGACCAGCTTAAAGGCGACAATCCGGAAGTGCGCAACTGCCACATCAACATCGGAAGCGGCAGAGAGGCTACCATAGCACAAGTGGCTGAGATGGTGAAAAACGCCGTAGGATTCAAAGGCGAAATCCACTGGGACTCGTCAAAGCCCGACGGAACAATGCGGAAACTCACCGACGTGAGCAAACTGCACGCCCTCGGATGGCGCCACAGAGTGGAGCTGGAAGACGGCATCCCGGCGCTCTATAAATGGTATCTGGAACACTGAATCATTACCACATAAATAAACGCGCAGCGGAAAGCGTATCGTTTTCCGCTGCGCGTTTATTTATCTCACAGCCGATTGTCAACGGCCGACACACATGTCAATCTTATACCGCAACGTGTCAGACGGAGCAAGCTTGTTGGCAATTTCATAATACTGGCAAGCCTGGGTATAGTCGGGAATCTCCAACTGAGCGTCGCCAGCCTGTTCCCACGAACGGCTCGCCTCCTTCAGTTTCACATCGAGACGCTCCTGCAAACCCTTGCTCTTGTCAAGCACCTCGCCACTCTGCTCTGCCTCATCGCTCTTCTCCACCACACGGATATCGTCGAGCAACGTTTTCGCCCTGAGCAACGGCTCATATTCAACATTGTCGCCATTGTTTATCAAACTGTCGCATGCAATGCACTTCTTCTCATACCGCGCAAGCACATCAGAGCCATCGCCATCGCTTGACGTCGACGGCTTGGAACCGCCCATCATCGACCACACTCCGGCTCCGATGCCGCCAACCACAACCACCGCCAGCACAACAATCAGCCACGTAGGGAACTTGCCGCGGCGACGGCCACCCTCGCCTATCACACGAGTGGCACGCACATCATCCCCTCCCACATTCGGAGCGGGAGAAGGCGCAGGTGCAGGCTCCGGGACAGGTGCAGGCTCCGGAACAATCTCCGGTTGAGCCGTCGGACAAATCTCCATCACAAAATCATCGACCGTAGCCGTCCTGTCATACTTATTGTAAGCCATCGCACGGCTTATCGCAAAACGCACAGCATCGCTCACCGTCGGAGGCAAAGCCTTCTCCACCGTGTCGCGCTGCATCTCAGTGGCAATGATAGGCACCCTGCCAACAAGCATATAGTAAAGCACCGCACCAAGAGCATAAACATCGGCCTGCGGAGAAAACGTCTGCAAACCGCTGTACTGCTCCACCGGAGCGAAACCATCGCTGCAGCCCTGCACACGGATAGTCGACGTAGGTTTGCCCTTGTCGTCAAAATGCTTGGCAAGACCAAAATCAATCAGCACAGGCATACGCTGACCAGTATGATAGTCCACACGGAACATAATATTCTCAGGCTTGATGTCGAGATGATTGATGTGGTGAGAATGCAAAAACGCAACCGCCTTAGCCACAGGCAGCTCAATGTCGAGCGCAGCCTGCTCCGACAGCGCACCGTTGGCCTTAACCAAATCGCGCAGCGTACCCCCGTTGAGATACTCCATCACATAATAGACCGTATTGTTCGCCTCAAACACCTCGCTCACAGGCACCACATTAGGATTCTTGCCGCTGATCTCATTCAGCCGGCGAGCCTCCGCAAGAAAATCGCCACGGCTCTCCTCCACACGCGACTGCAAAGGCTTGGAATAGCCCACACCGCCCGAAGCGTCGCGCTCGCAAGCATCCTTCATGAAATGCTCCTTTATGGTGAAATATGTAAAAATAGGCACCTTGTCGAACATCACCGTTGTCGACACCTTATATGTTATTCCAAAACCGCCCTGACCAAGCACAGCCTCAATCCGATAATCAAACTTCGGACTTTTCAGAATAGTGCCGACAGGCAACGCGCGCTGAAGTTCGTTCTCTTCCATATCCCTATAAAATTATTCGTTCTCAAATTTTTTAAGTCCCCCAAATTTAGATATTTTTATTGAATATACCCCAATTTCAAAAGAAATAAAAACAACAAACCCGCCTTTAAATCAATTATGATTAAAAAAAGCACACTTCTTTCTCATATCTGGCCGAAATTCATTACCTTTATCGAGTCGGAATATGCGCTTAATAATAGAATATAATTCATTTTATTGCGAATAACCTATAAATTTTATTTGAATTTTCTTTATACAGGAAAATTATCGTATCTTTACCAAGAGAAATGAGTACTATATGGCAAGTAAAAATTTAAATAGGCTAAAAGTAGTTCTTGCAGAAAAGCAACGGACGAATAAATGGTTGGCTGGACAGTTAGGCAAAGACCAAACTACCATATCAAAATGGTGTACCAATTCAAGTCAACCAGACTTAGGTAATCTGATGCAGATTGCCAAAATATTAGATGTAGAATTGACCGACTTAGTGCGGTTCGAAGAATTCAAGAAAGAGCATTGAAAATAGTAAAAATACAATTCGAATATGAATAAAAAGCAATTAATAAGAGAGGTTGCAAGAAGAACAGGGTTTTCTATTCGTCTTTCTTCAATGATTGTAAAATTCTATACACAAACTATAATTTCAGAATTAAAACAGGGACATAGAATTTCCCTGAAAGATTTTGGCGCATTTTGTATTGTTAAAAGACATGGAAAAACTTATTTTGATTTTCGAGATAGCAAAATAAAAAAATCACCAGCAACAAAATCTGTAAAATTTATACCATACAAGAACTTCAAAAAGCAATTGTGTCATATTGATATTCATTCTATTAATGATGGTTCGCTGGAAAATACTATCACATTAGGCCCTCGCGTATTCACGAACCCACAGCCTAAACATAGGGAAAGGAATTCTAACATTTCAAGTCCTAATTATGGGAAACAGAATATAGGGGAAAGAACTATTCATAAGCAAGATGCGTTAGCATCTGTTCTTGTATTTAATGGAAAGTTCTTTTATGACAAGTTTCAAGGAGAACTTGATCATACTATTTTTCCATCTATAAATATACCACAACGGAATACTTCTATTCTAGTTCCTCAACCCGATAAAACAGGAGCGACAATAGGTATTATGGAACCTGTATTGTTAAGTAGTTTACACAAGGTATGTAAAGATTTTAGCTGCATTAAAATTATTGGCAACGTAAAATTACCGATATTGAATAGAAATTATTCGTATCGACCCGATATATGTCTGTTTTGGGAAGAGAAAAACTTATATATAGACATTGAAGTAGATGAACCTTATGATATTGTAAGTCGCAAGCCAATACATTACAAAGGGAATGGCGACAATTTGCGCGATAGGTATTTTATTAGAAATGGGTGGTGTGTGATACGTTTTACAGAGCAACAAGTACACGATAATATAGAAGGTGTAACTAACTATATTAAACGCATGCTAAGATGGCTGACTAATGATGAGCGTATAAGATACAATGAAGACACATTAAGTTATGTAAAAAGATGGTCTTATGATCAAGCAGAACAAATGGCATCTGATAATACAAGAGAGCGTTACTTAGGCCTACCAGATTATGATTCTACAAAATACACACAAATGAACATTGTTTCTAATAATCTAAATTCAGGAAATGTTGTTTTCTCAAAACCAGATGAAGATATTTTACCCGCAATAAAAGAATCAAAATGGGCATCAGTTATTAATGAAATAGCCAAATCAAATTGTGATTATTGTAAAGTATTTCGAAAGAATGGCTATCAATGGGTTTATAATAATAGACAGATGAGAATTATTTCTCAAAACGGGAAGGAGTGCATAACGGGAAATAGCCCATTGGGATACGAACTTGAAATTTCAGTAGACGAAATAGCAGATTTAGTCCCATTGGAAGACCTATTTTCTAAGATACACTGGGAATCTCATTCTAATATGCAAATAGAAGACTTTCATAAAATGATAGAAATTCTATTTGATGCCATTGCTAATGGTAACCCAATATGGATTGCATACGATTCAAAAAATTCGGGGTATGGTACGCGTTTCTTATCGAATTTAGTATATTACTGGAAGGAAGCAACTTATGATGCTCCACATATAGGATTAGGCCATTGTGCAAAATATGGTTTCGACTCATTATCACATTTTTATGCATATTGCTCCAATCGAAAAGAATTCAGAATGTTTGCAGCAGATGGAAGGCTAAAGAGTCTAAAAGTCTTGAACTGTGATCACGTATACATCGCTAATAAAGTATATGAAAGAAGTTTTGCTAAACTAATTATGTCTCTATATGACAATGGAAATGCTTTTTTCGAAAATGCAGATAAGATTCTCGAATATATGCCTGTTAATGAACATGACTCCTCTATTACTCAAGTAAATTTGGCAGATCTTCACGTTTTGAAAGGAAATCCTAACAAAGCTATCGAATTGTATGAGCAAAAACCATATGGTTAGTTGCGTATGATATTTGATGTGATTATATGTTATAGGAAAATAACAAGTGAATTTAATTATATAATTAATATACAGGTTATTAGGCTCTATTTTGGCATTTTGTGGTAGTGATAAAGAGTAGCAGAAAATATCATAAAATAACAGTGTTTGTGGGGAATTATATGGGGATAATATTTGGTGATATGGGGAGGATTTCATAACTTTGTGGTCAAGAAATAACCCTCCAATTTTATCCGATATGTCATTTGAATTAGGTGTAGGAAAAAAGCAGAACCGACAAGGTCGAGTTGAGCTTTCTGTTCGTTTTCGCCTTGGCAAGATTGATTATCAAGCCAAGACTAATTTGTGGATTTCTCCGGCTTTTGTAAAAACGGAGAAGTATGTCAGCTCTAAAGGTAAGCCATCTACTCGTCTCGTCCTTACTTCTTCAAGAACAAAGACCGAAGAAGCTGTCAATGCCGATGAAGTGAAAGAGTTATGGAGTCGGCTACTCACCTACATTGAGAGTGAGTATATTCGTATGAATGGTGCCGAAATTGACAAAACTTGGTTGCCGGAAACGATAAAGGCATTTCACAAAACATTAGCACCCGAAATTCCCCAATCCACATTTATTATACTGATTGACGATTTTTTGAAAGAAACTTCCACTCCATTTCAGTCGCATACTCGTAAACAAGGGTATCTTACAATCCGCCGTTCTCTGCTTCGTTACGAGATTTATAGACAAATCACCAATCCTCGTTTCTTATTGACGATTGAGGCTGTTGATGAGAACTTACTCAAAGACTTTGAGAACTTTCAAATCAACGAGCATCAGTTGGTAGAGGAGTTTCCTCAACTGAGTGCAACGGAGGATACAAACGCTCGTGTTGGCGAGAAAAGCCTAAACACAATCATTGGCAATTTCCGTCTTATTAAGACCATATTCAATTGGGCGTTCAACAATCGTCGTGTGTCATATAATCCTTTTGTCAAATTCAAGATGGGACAACGTACTTATGGCACGCCATATTATCTTACGATTGACGAACGCAAGCGATTGGAAGAGTTTGATTTCAGTGATACACCGAGAGATGAGATATTCCGCGACATATTCGTGTTCCACTGCTGCGTTGGCTGTCGGCAGTCAGATTTATTTACGTTCACAAAGAGCCACATCATCAACGGCGAACTTCACTATGTGGCACGAAAGACAAAAGAGGGACGACCAAAAACAATAAAAGTGCCGCTAAACACCACGGCAAGCAAGATTGTTGAGAAGTACAGAAATCATGAGGGAGATGCACTGTTTCCATATATGGATTCAAAATACATTTACAATCGCGCCATTAAACGAATACTGAAACGAGCAGGCATAGACAGAATTGTCGTGGTGCTTAATCCAAAGACAAGGCTTCCGGAAAACAGACATCTTTATGAAGTAGCGAGTACGCACATCGCCCGACGCACGTTTATCGGCAATCTTTACAAGAAATTCAAGGATCAGGGAATGGTGAGCGCCTTGAGCGGACACGCACCGGGTAGTCAAGCATTCGCACGCTATCGTGAGATTGACGAAGAAATGAGAAAAGAGATGGTAGATGCGATTGATTGAGTATGTTTAATTTTATAAAATCATAATCTGATTAGTATGTAAATAGGCTATGCCATAATTAGAATGACACAGCCTAATGCTAACATAGAAAACTCTTATTTTGTTTTCTTTTCACGTTGCGACAATGCACTTCCGGCAATACTCTTAGTTCTATCACTAGAGCGACCATCCCTTAGAGCCTTCGATGCTCGAGTAGCAACTTTCTTCGAAGTAACTTTTTTTGCCATATTACCTCCTTTCTGATTTTATGAAACCTATCTCAAGGTTTCGTGATAGTAAAGAGCCAATCACCATATTATGGGATTGGTGCTGTTGACAGGAACAAATGGACCAAAAGCCCTGAATGTACCAGAGCGCATATTGTCAGCTTGGCATAATGGCACAATGTACCATGAATTGCCATAGCCCTCAATCTGAACATGTGCTCCGACAATATTTGCAGTTGAGGTACACCCGACTCTATTGCAGGTATTTGCTTTGCAACCAGTTTTATGTTCCCAGAAATCTTTCCAACTGGAGTAGCCGGATGGAAGAACGGCATTTGCCCCAGTTCCGTTGATGTTCTTCACTGTCTCAATTGACATGTTATTAATCGCCCCCATTTAGCTTGCGGCCTTGCTGCAGCCCGTCATTTGTTGTTAAAGTCGAGATGACGGCTCTCGTTGATATGTATAGCAAATTATGCGCCAAATTCTATTTTATCCCTGTGTTTGGATAAAAATGTGTCAAATTTATAAATAGAATAGTCATAAATGGTGCATTTATTTTGTAATATCAATTTCTTTGTCGTAACTTTGTGGCATAAAATCAAGGTGGCAATATGATACAAGAACTCAAAATAAAAAATTTCCTTTCGTTCAAAGAAGAAGCAGTGCTTAACTTTGAGGCGACGAAAGATACGACGTTTGAGGATTATCAGGTGGTGGAAGTTGCCGAGGGTGTCCGTTTGCTGAGGATGGCTCTTATTTATGGGGCAAATGCTTCAGGTAAGTCCAATATACTTCAAGCGCTTACTTTCCTGCTGACGTTTTGGTTCGCCGACCCTCAATCGATGAAAGAACCGACCGGAGTAATACCGTTTCTTTTGGACCGACAAACGCCCGACGAGCCTTCGCATTTTGAGTTGAGATTCTTTGCTGAGGGCATCCGCTATTGGTATGTACTGTCGTTGGATAGCAAGGCGGTGCATATTGAGAAACTATATTACTACAAGCCCAAATCAGTGCAGCCGACAATGCTCTTTTCAAGAACCCTGGAAGATGGACGTTCTGTCATAAAAATAAACCCGGCGTCAAATAAGGTTGGAGCAGCGGGATTGGAAGAACTTACCCTGAAGTGCCTTCCGAATATGTCGTTCTTTGCGGCGAGAAACAAAGTTAATATGTCATTGGCGTGGATAGATGCGGCGATGAATTGGATGGAGGGGAAAATACTTCCCTACATCGGACCGCATACCGACATGTTTGAATACGCAGGACGACGTATTGCAAACAACGCTCCTCTGCGCGATTACTTGTTGGAATTTGCACATCATGCCGATTTCAACATATCCGATATTCGTTCGGCTAAAGCTGACGGAGCATTGCCATCCCTTAGGACAGAGTTTCAGCACAGAGTCAAGAATATTCGCGGCGAAGAAAGCTACTATTTGCCTCAGTCGCTGCAATCAGAGGGGACAAAGCGTACACTCGGAATTGAGGCTGCCGTGTATGAAGCCGAGAAAGAGAATGCCGTGTTGAGCATTGATGAGTTGGAAGCCTCTCTGCATCCCGATTTGGTGGAATATGTGATTGAACAATTTCTCAAAAGCAAGAACGAGAGTCAGCTTTTGGTGACAACGCATTATGACCCGCTATTGAACACCATAAACGACCTAATCCGCAAGGATTGCGTGTGGTTTACCGAAAAAGACGAAACCGGAAACACCTCGCTCTATTCGCTTACGGATTTCAATGGGCTGAACAAGATTTCCTCTTTTCAGCGGTCATATCGCAATGGCGTATTCGGCGCACTTCCAAAAATCAATTGAGGTATGGCACGAAAAGTCAAGACCAGACAGCAGAATGCACCGATACCTACAATAATCGGTGCCGGAATTACCGAGCAATGGTATTTTACTCATCTTCAAAGAATCTTAGGATATAGAGTTAAGGTGCGTCCACGCTTTTTCGGTCAGGAAGATATATTTCAACTGACTAAAAAAGTAGAATCCGTGATTCAAGACGGCGGAGTAGCCATTGCTGTTTTTGATGCAGATGTCGCATCATGGGATGAGAAGGAACGCTTGAAACTTGACGCTTTCCGCAAGAAATATGGCAAGAACGAAAATGTCATTATTTGCGATAGTCTTCCATCTATTGAATATTGGTTTTTGCTTCATTTTGCCGACATCCACCGATTATTTCCAACGTCGCAATCGGTGTGCAAAGAATTAGAAAAATTCCTTGACGGATACGACAAGTGCGAAGAATACCTCAGTCGCGAGAAGTGGGTGCGTCAACTCTGCGAATCAGGTAATATGACTACCGCCATGGAACGCGCAAAAGTGTGTGGCGATAATCAGTCGTACACAAATCTGCCATTGGCATTTGCTAAAATAACAAAGTAATAATCGGAGTGCATCATCAGTATGCTCAATCCGCCCATTTGATTGTTTCAAGCACACTCTTTCTATGGCTTTCGTAAACATCTCGGTAAGGTATTGGGTATCCCTTGTATATCTCGATTAATGAGAGGAGTATTGACAAAGCGTCTGCTTTGCCGTTGGTTGCCATCAATGCCGGGTCGTATCGCCATACGGAAACTGAATATTCCCTCGGGGTGGCATAGACCTTTATGCCTAGTTCTCTTGCTTTCTGCGATGTCATACCATAATCCCAATACTCATTTGAATCCGTATCATTTCTGTATATCAAGGCCCCGCAGACGTTCGTCAGCCCCAACTTCGTCACATCATAATCAGTATAGCCAGATGAAATTACCGGGCTTTGCAACATTTTATCAACTTGGTTGAAGAGTTCGGCACCACGCTTGTAAAATTGCAGGACCTTATTGTGCCCTACGCTTTCCACCCTTGCTATTCCTAAATTACACAACTCAATCACTGCAAGTGTCACAGTCTTTGCCGAGTAGCCTATCAGCTCGGCAATCTCCTTGAATGGTATTCCTGCCAACGACTTCTTCTGAAGATGATACAGCAAAAGCACTTGGGCTGATATGGTCAAGGTTTTTGCCATGCTTTTCTTTGTAATGTTATTCTCCGTAAAAGAAATAAGCAATTCAGGAAAGTAGAATTGATGTCCCGGCACAACGAAGTTCACTTTCCTACTGACAAGCAGTCGGCGAAATACAGCATCCATAACTGGCAACTCTATAAGCAGAATGAATTGGAAGTATTCCTTCATCGCGTGAAAGTCTTTAGCAATGTTGGTGCCGTTGAATTTATCTCCATTTATCCGTTGAGCGACTATAACAGATATGCCAGAAATGGAAATCTCGTAAAACTTATAGTTCTTGGCAAAGGTAGAATTTTGGGCTTGAATAAGATTGTCTGATGTCTTCTTTGGGAAAGACATTTTTAATCCAAGTTCGGAGGTAAGGTATGAGTGTAAACTTTTCATACTTACATAACGTGAAACTCAGGTTATTGTTATACGTTAAATTACTTTTAACATATACTAATTATCAACTGATTACAAACAATTACCTTCAAACTATATATGTGTCTTTTAGAAACGACATCTCGTGAGATAACTTTGCAGTGCATCCGATGGCGATGGACTGGCATTGCTCAATGACCGAGAGCCGGCGCTTTTGGATGCCACCGCCCGAAGCGACGTGAGAGCAACGTTATTGCGTGAGGGCACAAATATTATGAGTTCAAACAACTCGACCATAAATATTATGGAGCTGGCGGCTGCTATGCCTAACGCCATTCTCCAAATCTCTGCCGGCGACCTATGCGACTTCGCAAACCGCCTTATCGAATCCGCTACCGATGTGGCTCGGTTGCAGATAGAGCGTGCCAACCTCTCCAAGGAACTGCTCTCCATTGAGGAGGTGGCGGATATGCTGAAAGTGTCGAAGATGACGCTCTACCGTTGGAATCTGAATGACACACTTCCCAAGATTGAAATCGGAGGCAAACGCCGCTATCGCCGTGCCGATGTTGAAGCCATTATTGAACAACGTAATGAGAAGAAACAATGGACGAGAAAATAACGATTAAGCCCAAGGTATCGCTGTCGCTCAACAAGCAGCGACCCGAACTTCCCATCGACGGACTTCCGGCTTCGATACAGAACTACATCAATGCAGTGTGCAACATCTACCATTGCCCACGAGAATTTGTAACCACGGCCGTCCTCGCTACAGCATCTACAGCTGTCGGCAAGAAGGTGGTGGTGAACGAAGGCATCTACAAGAATCCGTTAGTGTTGTGGTTTGTGTCGGTGGCACGGAGCGGCAGTAACAAGTCGTACCCGATGAAACTCGTCACACAACCGCTTCGCCGTATTGACGAGGAACTCTACGCGGAGTATAAGCGTGAGTATGACGATTGGAAAACAATCCCAGCCAAAGACCGTGCTGATGAGCCAAAATGTCCTGCAATCGTCCTCGACGACTGTACTGATGAGCGCCGAAGCGAGATACTGTTCATGAATAACGATACCAACGAGCCGCAAAATCAGTCTGCTGCCAAACGAGGCAACAAACGAGGTGCCATTGGTATCTACCCCGAATTGAAAGGTATGTTCGACTCAAAGAACCAGTATCAGAATGGCGGCACGTCTGCCATATCTAAACTGCTACGACTTTTCGATTGCGAAGACATCAAGGTTGACCGCAAGAACGGTTTTACTATGCTTATCAAAGACCCGTTCTTCAATATCATCGGCGACTTGCAGACCGGTATGCTCCGCTCCACCTTCGGCAGCGAACTCTTTATGACCAATGGCTTGAACCAACGGTTTCTGTTTAGCGTTGCCGAAGATATCGAATATCCGCATAGAAGCCACGAGACATTGCCCTATGGCATCGCTTGCGAGTGGGCGCAGACCGTGCGTATGCTCTACGAGGGAATCTATCACAGTCCCGATGGCAACCACTACACACTTGTTCGCAGCACCGATGGCGAGGTGTCGCTCGGAAAGGAGGCTGATGCCCTATATGACGACTACCACAACTATCTGCAAGACAAAAAGGCTATGGCAAACAGTGACTATGTGGCGTCAATCTATAGCAAATTGCAGATACAGGTGCTCCGCTATGCCGGAATAGTACACGTTCTCGACCTGGCTGAGCAACGCGGCATGCGTTGCGACTACAACATCATGCGGAAAGAGCCGATGGAGTATGCCATTCGCTGTATGGAATACTTCGAGCAGATGGCACTGCTGGTGTATTCACGGATTGCCGAACAGCCGCCGGTTGTGAAGCCCGAGCAGATGAGCAAGACCGAACTTCTTTCTGCGTTTTTGAGACTTTATCCCGATGTGCCGCAAGGGCAACTCGCCAAACTGATTGGTGTATCACCGGCTTATATCTCGAAGTTAAGTACATGACAAAAATTTGAAAACAT
>UMEG01010422.1_pt1 | contig 13681 bp, 7 predicted proteins | sample 1964691 | NCBI WGS metagenome assembly UMEG01 (sample SAMEA4836014, study PRJEB28245) | human gut metagenome | biome: gut microbiome; material: fecal sample | place: Denmark | collected 2008 | reverse complement strand
TAGGTTCTAAGGAATGCCGTGAAGGTCAGATCTACATCGAGCCTCAGGGCTTCTGTGTACTCGCCGGTGTCGGTGTAAAGGAAGGGCTGGCCGAGAAGGCACTGAATTCCGTAAAAGAAAGACTGGATACCAAGTACGGTGTCATGATCTTACAACCTGCATACACAGAGTATCACCTTGAGCTTGGTGAAGTGTCCTCTTATCCCCCCGGATACAAGGAGAATGCCGGTATCTTCTGCCACAACAATCCCTGGGTGTCCATCGCAGAGACAGTTCTGGGCAGAGGTGACAGAGCTTTCGAGATCTACCGCAAGACCTGTCCCGCATACATCGAGGATATCAGTGAGATCCATCGTACCGAGCCTTATGTATACTCCCAGATGGTAGCCGGTAAGGATGCAAAATTCCACGGTGAAGCGAAAAACAGCTGGCTGACCGGTACCGCGGCATGGACTTTCGTAAATATCTCCCAGTACATCCTGGGTGTATATCCTACTCATCAGGGATTATCCGTAGATCCTTGTATTCCTAAGGGCTTCGGCGATTTCTCCATCACCCGTAAGTTCCGTGAGGGCACCTATCACATTCAGGTGAAGAACCCTCAGAACGTTGAGAAGGGTGTGGCATCCATGACCGTTGACGGCAAGGCTGTTGACGGACACATCATCCCTTACGAAAAGGGCAAGGAAGAGTACAACGTAGTTATTACGATGGGCTAATTCCTTTCAAAACGATTTCTATCCTCCTTAAAACCCCGGCAGTTATGATAACTGTCGGGGTTTTGCATTGGATATTCGTAGTTTTCGCTGTAACATCTACACCATAAGGACAAGCAGGCCGTAAGCAGACGTCGGTACTTATCGACCGTATTTGGGTCAATTATGTACCGCTACGTTCTGCGCCAGAGCGAGAGCGTGCCTGCGGTTCTTATGGTGTAGATGTTGTAGATATTTTTATTGCTTCCATCCAGGACTTGATCACATACCGAATGACTGTCAAATGATAGTATTTTCTCCATTTTTCTGAAGCAGCTTGCGGTATGTAGCATCCATTCCCAATGCCCCTAACGGTGCTGTAATGAGAATTGCCAGCACTGCCACCGACAGGACAATCTTGCCGCAGGATAATCCCATCGCTAACGGTACGGAGCCGATGGCTGCCTGTACGGTAGCTTTCGGCAGATAAGCGATCATGCAAAACAGGCGCTCCTTTTTACCCAGTTCTGTTCCCAGCAGGCACAACGCCACCCCGACAGAACGGAACACCAGTGCCAGCAGGATCATGCCTACCGCTGCAAGACCAGCTTCCATGGTATAACGGATGTCCACCGCAGCGCCTACCAGCACAAACAGCACCACCTCCGCTGCCAGCCACAGCTTGCCAAACTTGGCAGACAACCTGCTCGTGACTTCCTTAGGCGTCCGCATCTTCAGTGCGCATGCCATGCTCACCACTGCTAGCAATCCGGAAAATGCAACCATTCCCTTTAACATCGTCTCCAGTGCCATTAACAGGAAGGATATTCCCATAATAATAATGACCTTCATGCTGTTGCGCACATAACTGTCCTTCCGATACAGCAGTTCAAAAAACTGTCCCAGCAGCCATCCCACCAACGCGCCAACCATCACGCCGGTCAGAATGGACACCGGAATATTTACAAAGTCCAGTGCATTTACATGTCCGCCCTGTGCCATTCCGGCAAAGGTGGAAAACAGCACTATGACATAAATGTCATCGCAGGAAGCTCCTGCCAGGATCATCTGCGGAATGCTTTTCTCTGTGCCATAGCCATTCTCCATAAGGTGCACCATCCTCGGCACCACCACAGCAGGTGACACTGCTGCCAGTACCGCACCCATGACCGCCGCATCCACTCTGCTGATTTTCAGGATCATTGGGGCAAATATTACAAAAGCAAGCAATTCACAAGTAGCGGGAACGCAGGACAGCATGACTGCGGAACGTCCTACTTTTTTCAAATCCTTCAGATCCAGAGATAATCCGGCCTTGAGAAGTATAATGATCAGCGCGATCTGTCGCAGCTGTGATGAAATATTCAGGATCGATGCATCCAACAGGTTCAGCACATATGGTCCCAGAATAATTCCGGTAAACAGCATTCCAATAATACGTGGCAAGTGAATCTTCTGGCAGATTGCTGCCATAAGAAGTCCCAGTAAAAAAATCAGTCCCAGTGATGTAAGCATAAAAATTCCCTCCATTTTCTCGCAGCGGGACGTTTTGGATTCCAGCAAAAAGGCTGGTGTCCCCTGCATATTCTGCAGAAGTCATCAGCCAAATAAAATCCTATTTCGGCGGTTCGAAGCCTAAGTTTCCGGGAGAACCTCATTCCCGATGTTTTTATTATATACTAGAAAATATCCGCCGTCAACGCATCCCCGAAATCCTCTGCTGGAATCTCGAAATCAACAATTCCCACTGCATACGGCTGCAGTACATACTGTCCGGATTCAAAGACAAATCCATCTCCCGTAATGCTGAAGGTCGGGCTTGCCGGTCCATTGCCGGTACCTGCAATGTCCGCTCCATAGATTTCCTGATAGATAGTATCCATATTTTCCGTACCATCTAACACTACCAGTTTAATACTCTTCTCATAATCAGGGAAGAAGCAGTCATCCGTCGCCTGCATCTCGGCAGCTTTTTTCGTCACCAGTTCCAGTGCTTTGTCACGGAAGCTGTTTCCGAGACTGTCAAAGGTAATTTTTTCTCCTGTCTGCGTATAATAGTTTCTGTAATCCTGTATGTACCAGCCATGCGCTCCCTGATCATATCCCTCGTTGCCCCATACCACGCTGATCACCTTGTCATCTGCACGGATCACCTGAAATGAAAGCTCTTCATAGCTTGTCACTCCCGACATCTCGCCCTCATAAACTGTACCGAAATCACTATTGTTGATACTATCCAAAAAAGTTTCCACATACGCGTTCAGATCCTTTTGGATCTTGTTCTGCGCTTCTTCATTACCTTCTATCGTGATCGTCGGCACCTGATAGGTATAGGTGTATTCTCTTTCCGCATTTTTCGGATCACTGCTGCCTTCAAAATCCTCTGTGGTAATCTCCACTTTGCCGGTTGCAGTAGTCTCGGTCTGCGTCTCCTGCTGCGATGCAGTCTCCGCTTCTGCATTTTCCTGCACGCTTTCCTCCACGTTCTCAATTGGGGTGCCGGTCACCTCCGGGATCACCGGAGATTCCGGACTTCCGCATGCAGTAAGCGCAAGCAGCAGTCCTGTAAGTATTGTTGCCAATAATTTCTTCTTCATATTAATCTCCCTTCCGTAGACAATTCCTTCCGTCGGAGGAATCGCAAATCAAATTTTAAATTTGATTCTGCGACACTATTTTCCTCCCAACGTCAATATATACCGTCCCTGCATCATAACTGCATCATATTCGGCCGGCGGAATTTAGTCTGGCACACTACATTCCAGTGGCTTGTTTACTATACAGAAAAACAGAGAATTTCGCCACGAATTACTATGATTATAACAGAAATCCATTATTTTTTCTCTAAAATCATTCGATTTCAGGCAACTTTTAAAGACACGATGGAATTTACCTGTACACTGGAATTTAAAAAATCAAGTCAGCAGAAAAATAAAAACGAATGGTCCTCCCAAACCATTCGTTTTTATTTTCGTTTTCAATTTCCCGTCTTATACTTTTTCTCTTTTTATTGTGCCCGCATCTTAGTTCAGATTCAATCTCTGCCCCACCTTGATCACATTCCGGTTCGTGATCTGTGCGTTTCTGCGAAGCAACTCTGTCAGGGTCATATGATTCCTCTGTGCGATCTTGGAAAGCGTATCTCCCGGCTTAATGGTGTAATCACCTTCTGCAAACCATACGCTTTCGGACGGTCTGCGCTCCGTTACTGTTACCAGATAATTACCACCGCGTTCTAACGCGAACATAGACTGTCCATTAGAAGTTACGGTAAAGGATCCGCAGTACTCCAGGTGACCCTTTTCTGCATTGTAGCGGTACATGTTTGCAGTCTTGCCTGCATTTTCCTTACCTACATTTACATGAATATTCACATTCACGCCAAAGCTGCCGGTGTCCTTAATCGCCAGTTGTCTTGTAGGTGCGGATGTCTTAGCAGCTACAACATTTGCAGGAATATTATTGCTCGCCTGATCCACTGTCAGGTCAATGTTCTGAATCTTAGACAGATCTTTATTTTTCAGATCCTGACCACTGATACTCATCGCTATACCATTTCCACTATGGAATGCAACCGTTACGTTGGTACCCTTAATGGTATTCAGCACCTTCTGCGGAACCTGTACCTCACCGGTGCATACCATGTTCATGTTAACCGTTGCAATGGCGGGATTCTGTGTGATTTCTGTAACCTTATCCTGTACAGAACTGCTTACTTCATTCCAGTTCACTGTCTCCGGAGCGGAAGAAGTGGCTGCACTGCCAGAGCCATTATCATTGCTATTGTTGTTATTGTTATTATTATTTTCAGGCTTACTGTCATCCTGCTTCGGTTCATCGGGTGTTACAGTAATATCCCCGGAGGTTCTTCCGGACATTCTTGCACCTACACCTTCCGGTACCTCATCGGTCAATTCAAGGAAGCCATTCATATTGATGGTACCGTCTGCATTTCTGGTAATACCACCATCCTTCAGCGCAGATGCTGTATCCAGACTCTTGAACCAGGAAGCAGCTGCCTCCTTACCATTATTATTGACAGTCTTACTGCCATCAAAATAGTAATTCGTAACACCTTTGACATCTGCAGCATTCTGTGTTCCTAACAGCTTAAACTGCTCAGCCACCTTGTTGGACACCTTGTAGGATAAAATACCGTCTGCTGCAAATGCTGTATTTACAGCGGTGTTGGTGTAAAATGCTACATTGTAACTTTCATTATCGAATGTTGTGCTACTGTATACCTTAATATCAGGACAGCTGTTAGAGTCAATACCCTTTGCCTTATTGGCAAAAGCAACAGAATTCTTCAGTACATGAGCTCCCGGCATACTGTCGCCACCCATTTTGAAACCATTACCATTGCCGGCATTGATCTCTCTGCCATTCTCATCTAAAATATAGCCATTTTTGAATGCCACACAGTTCTGAATCGTTACCACTCCAATGGAACCACTCTGCACTTTAGCGAACAGATCCCATCCATCATCGGCATTGTATGCTGCGATACATCCGTCGAATACGTTGCCCTGACCTACAGTCAGTTTTGCAGCGAATCCATCCGCATCCTCATAACCCTTATCTGCATTCAGATAGGAACTACAGTTCAAAATTGTGTTATGAGCTGGCCACTGATTAAATTGATCAGTGCCAAGATAACGGCTGATCTGTATACCTGTGTTACCATTTTTATATGCTTTGATCCGATCCAGTATATTATGGTTACCGGATACCTGAATACCCTTCTGGGCATCTGCCGATCTGGTCACATCGAATCCCTGGAAATACCAGTAATCGCCTGCCAGTATCATACCTGCGCATTTTCCGCCAAAGTCAAATACAGGTCTTGAGCCCGCCTCAGGATCAGCGATCATATAGATCATCGCATCTGCAGTACCATTGATTCCACGTTCTACTTTTACAGTACTGAACAGATTGTAAGTTCCTTCCTTGATCAGGATCTTCTGCCCGGGTGCAGCAATCTTCACTGCTGTGTAGATGTCCATAGGAGCATCCTTGGTACCTGCTGCATTCGATTTACCATTCGGACTCACATAAATATTGTTGTTCTCTACTGTCTTATATTCTACAGTGTGGTTAATGGTCACCGGATCATAGGAAGTCATTAACTTAAATTCGCCGGGTTTGTATTCCTTATCCGGGATAAAGTTGATCGTAAATGTGTTTTTGCCACTGTTCAACTTCAGAGCTACCGTTTCCTTGGTCAATGCTTTGAATTCCTTGTTCAGGACTTCTTTTCCGTTCTGATCCTTCACGACCAGAGTACCGTCAGCATTGCCATAGTATACCAGATTATAATCCGCAGAATTGGAGAACGCAGGAGATTCTATCGTATTGATCGGATATACATATTCAATCTCTCTTTCCTCTGCTTTTTCATCATCCGCAGGGCTAATCGTCTTCAGATCAATATTGCTTACCGTAATTCTTGCATTTCTGGAAGCAAAGAATCCAACATAAATATTGTCTTTATCAATCTGGGTCAAAGAAGTTCTCTCCAGATCATAGTAACGTACTTCTTTGATTACTTTGTTATCCTTATCTAAATATCTCAGATAGTAACCTGTGTTGTTTCTCTGAATCTGCAGACGGAAGTCAGCCAACAGATTCTCCAGGTTTCCGGTAGGCTCTGCCTTTTTATTCCAGTTACCCACAAGATTATAAGTGCCAGGACCATTAGTCGCCGCACCGGTCTCCAGTGTTGTGGTCTCACTGACATAACCTGCAGGCATCGTAATGATTCCATTTTTAATTGCAGCAACATCATCTGCTGTTACACCAAGTCTGGAAATCGCACCCAGACCAAGCTTCATAGATATCTTGTTGGCAGAGATATCAGTAGTTACATCCTCGCCATCCCAGTAATACTCAACCTTGGTAGCAATCGCCTGATAAGCATTGTTCCAGAATGCAGTTCCATCACCATTCGAACCAACTGCATCCGCAGCCATCATACCGAAGCCTTCCTGTCCATTGGAAAGTGTCCAACTGTCTACATGAATATCTGCTGTCAAAGTAAAGTTCTCAGTCTCAGGATCAATTGCCGTATAATAGAAAGTCAGTCCATCTGTAGATCCGGGTACAATCTTACCTTTGCCACCTTCACTGTATACCGTTACCTTACCGTCATTTGCATTTCCGATAACACCATTATTCTTAGAATCCGTACTGGAACCGTATGTGGATACTCTCCAGACTCTCTGTGCCTCATCCACTACTGTCACCTCTGTGGTACCTTTTCCGGAGACGTCCTCTCCTCTGACTGCTACTACGGATATGGTATACATATTGCCCACTGTAAGACCACTTATGGTTGCTGCGGTAGTGGTACTCTCTGTTTTATTATCCGTTCCTTCTACAGTCACTACGTATTTCTCAGCTTCTTTTACTTCGCTCCATTCCAGTGCCACGGCACCTTTTCCTACATTCGTAGCGCTGGAGATCTTCGGTGCGGTCAGTGGAAGTACGAAATCTGCGTTCATGCTGTTGCCCGCCTTGTCCTCTTCTCCGTCACGGATTGCTTTTACCGTAAAAGTATAAGTTCCGGATGCTGCGGGGGTAAAGCTTACGACTGCCTCGTTGCCTTCCTTGGAAGACTTCGCAGTTCCGATAACGCTTCCTTCTGCATCGCTCATAGCGACTTCGATCTTGTCCGCGCCGTCGTAACCGATGTTGGTCTTTACGGTCACATCCACTTTACCGGCATTCTGTACCGCGCTGATAATCTCAGGGTTCTCTACAGTAGACCAGTCTGCGCGGGCAGGCTTCTCTGTGCCGCCTGTGGTCTCTGTTACGATTACTTTAAAAATGTAGTTATTATTCTCCAGACCTCCCAGGTAATAAGTTCCAGCCTCTGTTACTTTCAATACAGAAATGCAGGCTGCATTTTTCGCCAGGGTCTCTCCTGTCTTCGCTACCACGGTTCCGCTTCCGGTAAGCAGTGCCATCTGGCGGTTGTCGTCTCCGCCTTCCACCCAGTACACTTTAACTTCTGCAGCTCCGGTGGTCTTGAAGCTTACTCCGTTTTTATTATTGGTAACATCCAGTTTTCCTCCCAGATTGATTCTCTGGGTGAATGCCGTTCCATCTTCAAAGCTCTTCTTACTGCCATCTACCTTAGATTTTGAGCTCCATAAAATCGTAAAATAATCATCGGTCCCGGCGCTCTGCTCTTCTCCGTCCTTCTTGGCTCCGTTTGTAAACTGTGCCAGATCCGCGGCATCTAGTACATACTGTTCTGCATCGCCGGCAGCATCCTGTGCACTTACGGCAACATCTTCCGACAATAATGCGATCTGTGCCTCTTCGGGCACACTCTGTGTATCGTCTTGTGTATCCGCTGCCTGCATTTCTGTCGTTTCGGCATTCTCATTTCCGGACACTGTGGTTGCTTCCGCTTCCACAGCAACCGTGTCAGTCTCCTCTGCCTGTACTACCACGGAAGGTGTACCCATTCCCGATAATATCATGGCACCTGCCAGCAGTAATGCTAACCAGCGCTTTCTCTTCTTACCCTGTCTGTTACCCAACATTTCCATACCTCCATCTGCTTTGCGTGCAATACACAAATGGTAACCCCTCCATTTGCTGTTTTGTAACCGCTTACAACGCTATGCACTATATATTATCACTATCGCTTTACATTAGTAAACTATTTTTTGTACATGTTGGATATTTTTGGAAGTTATTCATAGAATTTTTGAGCAATTTTTAGTCACTATTTTTGCGCAGGTTTCTGATTTTCACAAAAATGCACAGTTTCGTTATTTTGTTTCTATTTTTATAAAGTAAACGCTTTCATATGAAATGGATTAAATTCTGTATCTTTGACTTGGCAAAAGTTATATAGAGTTATATATGAAAGCATTAAAATAGGTTGTCTTTTCAGACAACCTATAACCATCTCTCTATTATTCCACGCCCCGCAACACAACTTTCCCCACATATTTCCGGACGAGTTCCGCCATCTGTTCCAGTTCCTCCCGCGAGAAAGCACCGAACAGTTCCACACCGCCCGGCTTAACAGCATTGCTTTCTGCTGTCTGTATCATCCGGTACAGGCAGTTATCATTCTCCTGATAACTCTGCAAGTAGTATGCAGGACACCCTTCGATCCATCTGCCGATCTCCTCAAATTCTCCCACGGTATGGATTCCCTTTACCACAGTAGTTCGGAATTCATAGGGAATTCCGCTGCTTTTCAGGATACCGATACTCTCCTCAATGCGAGAGATATCCATATGTGGCAGTCCCGCCGTCCGGGCATAATTATCTCTGGAAGCCTTAATATCCATCGCCACATAATCGATCAGGTGCTCCTGTAACAATTCCCACAATACTCCTGGCATATACCCGTTGGTATCCAGCTTAATGGGATACTCCAGCTCCTTGATCTTTTGCAGGAACTTGCGAAGGTCCCGCTGCAGAGTCGGCTCTCCGCCGGTGACGCAGACGCCCTGGAGGATTCCCTGCCTTTTCTTCAGGTAGGACAGCACTTCCTCTTCTGAGACGGAGGGCTGACCCGCAGGATCCAGTACCAGTTCCCCATTGTGGCAGAACGGACAGCGAAAATTGCAGCCTCCTGTAAAAACAGTGGCTGCAATATGTTCCGGATAATCTAATAAAGTTGTCTTGCTGAAACCATGTATTTTCATACAGTATTCCCTTCGTCCCCATAGGGACTGTATGACTCTTTCTTACGCCCTCGGTATGGCAGAATCCCGTACCACCAGTTCTCCGTCGAATACACAGTGCTGGTGCTTCGCTTTTTTCCCGATAATGTCAAACAGAATCCGGGCGGTCTCTCTCGCCATACTGTCTACCGGCTGCTTTAAAGTAGTCAAGGATGGGATAACATATTTCCCGATTTCCACACCATCAAAGCCTGTCAGGGAAATATCTTCCGGCACCTTATATCCGGCATCGGACAAGGCTTTCCCGGCACCGATTGCCAGCATATCGGAGATCGCGAAGATCGCCGTGCACGGAATCTGCTTCTCCAGGAATTCCTTCGTCACCATATAGCCATTCTCCAAGGAGTAATCCTCAAGGTCACTCCTCATAGGCAGGATCAGTTCTTCTCTTACTTCTATTCCGTTATCCTTCAACGCCTTTTTATAGCCTTCCAGACGCAGCTTACCGATGGAAGCATCCGTTTTGCGGGCACAGACGATTGCAATATCCTTATGTCCGTTCTTGCACAGATAGTCCACCATCTTGTAGCTTTCCTTGGTATCATCCACGGTCACGGAAGAATAGGTATTACGACTGAATCCCTTTGGCAGCATTCCGGTAGTGCTCAAGATAAACGGTACATGAAGCTGTGCCAGTTTTTCCTCGCTGTGGACCAGATAACCGCCAAGGAAGATAATGCCCCGAAGCCTTTTTTCCTTCACCAGCTTCAGCGCCACCTCCACTTCGTCCTCGTCGTAATCGACATGCTGCAAAACCATGGAGTAGGACTTTTCCTTGATCTCTTCTTCCAATACCTTGATCATCTGGCTGAAGAAAGAGTTGTTAATGCCTTTGACCAGTACTGCAATTGCCTTGGCATCCTGACGTTTCAGGTTTCTTGCGCTGTTGTTGGGTACGTAGTTATTCTCTTTGATCACCCGCATGATCGTTTCCTTGGTCTCAGGATTGATGTCCGGGTGGTTATTTATGGCACGGGATACCGTGCTGACGCCGACACCGCAGATTCTGGCAATGTCTCTGATCGTGATTTCCTCCATGGAGTGCAACCCTTTCTAAGCCTACAGACTTATCTGCCGTACAGCTTCGTCATGCTGCGGATCCGCCCTGCAAGCTCCTTTGTAAAATCTCCGTTCCCCATTCTCCACATCCAGTTGATGCCAAGCGTGGAAGGAATGTTGATGCGGGCCTCCGATCCCAGTCCGAGATAATCCTGCATGGGAATGATCGCCATATCCGCTACGCTGGACATTGCGGCACGCACAAATTCCCAGGGAATCTGCTCTCTGGGAATCGGCTCTCCGTCCGCATTTTTCAGACGCAGATAGTCGTCACAGAGCTTTTTATCAGCTCCCTTCAAGGTGTCATACCACCCCATCACAGTATCATTATCATGAGTTCCCGTATATACCACGCAATTATGTGTATAATTATGCGGCAAATAATCACTTTCCTCACGAGAATCAAAAGCAAACTGCAAAATTTTCATACCTGGATAACCGGATTTCTTTACCAATTCTATCACCGATGGTGTCAAAAAGCCAAGGTCTTCTGCAATAACTTCTTTTTCTCCCAATTTTTCCTTCATGGTACGGAAAATATCGTATCCAGGGCCCTGTTCCCAGTGACCGTGCTCCGCAGTGGGTTCCCCGTAAGGAATCGCATAATAAGCGTCGAATCCACGAAAATGATCAATACGTACCACATCATAGCGCTCAAAGCAAGCTGCCAGCCGCTGCATCCACCAGGCATAACCGGTCTCTTTGTGATGTTCCCAGTTATACAGAGGATTGCCCCACAGCTGTCCGGTGGCAGAAAATGCATCGGGAGGACATCCCGCCACTGCTACCGGCTCACAATTCTCGTCAAACTGGAACAGCTCCGGATTTGCCCAGGCATCTGAGCTGTCAAATGCCACATAAATGGGAATATCCCCGACAATCTTGATGCCGTTATCGTTGGCATAGGTCTTTAGTTTCTCCCACTGTACCTGGAACAGATACTGCTGGAACTGGTAAAATGTGATCTCTTTCGCATATTTTCTGCGATATTTGTCCATAGCCGCAGGAGTTCTCAGTTTGATATCATCCTCCCAGGCTGCCCAGCAGATACCGCGGAAGCCGTCCTTGACTGCCATGTATAATGCATAATCCTCCAGCCAGTACGCATTCTTCTGTACAAACTCCTGAAATCCCGGATCCTCTTCGATATGACTGTTGTCAAACGCTTCTTTTAACAGGCGGAAACGGCTCTTGTAGATTTTGCCGTAATCCACGGAATGAATGTCGGTACCGAAATCGTAAGCATTGCACTGCTCTGCGGTCACATAGCCTCTCGCCACCAGATCCTCCGGATCGATGAAATAAGGGTTCCCCGCAAAGGTGGAGAAGGACTGGTACGGAGAATCTCCATAGCTGGTCGGACCTAACGGCAGGATCTGCCAATATGCCTGACCGGCTTCTTTTAATCTGTCAATAAATTTGTATGCTTCTTTGGAAAAGCAGCCGATTCCGTATTTGGAAGGCAGACTGCTCACCGGCAGCAAGATTCCACTTTTTCTCATAACATAAATCTCCCGTTGTAACTTTTTCGTTTAACCCTTAACTGCGCCGGCTACCACGCCTTCGATGATGTACTTCTGACAGGTCAGATAGAAGACGATAATAGGGATAACCGACAGTACCAACAGTGCCATCATTGCGCCCAGATCCTTTGCACCATAAGAGCCTACCAGGTATTGTACCACAACCGGGATAGTTTTGTAGTTGGTACTCAGACCAATTACCAGATAAGGTAGCAAATAGTCGTTCCAGATCCACATAGCGTTCAGAATCGCTACTGTGATAGCTGTCGGCTTCAGGATCGGCATTACGACGCCAAAGAAAGTCTGCAACGGGTTACAGCCGTCGATCATGGCTGCCTCTTCGATGTCTAACGGAATAGATTTGATAAATCCACAGAACATAAATACGGACAGACCGGATCCGAAGCCCAGGTACAGAAGCACCATTCCGGGAGGGTTGTTTAAGTGAGTCATATTCGCCAGCTTAGACATCGTGAACATAACCATCTGGAAAGGTACGATCATGGAAAATACAAACATATAATACAATACGTTGGTCACACCGGTTTTTACTCTGGTCAGGTAATAAGCGGTCATGGAAGTAAACAGAATGATCGCTGCCACAGAAAATACCGTGATAAAAGCAGACCATCCGAAGGCTGTGAAGAAACCTGTTTTTTCAATACCGTTCACATAGTTGGTAAGCCCTGTAAAAGTCTCTGCGGTAGGCAGTGCGAAGGGATTGTTACTGATGAACAGTTTTCCCTTAAAGGAGTTGATCAGTACGAAGAAAATAGGTGTCAAAAATGCAACTACCAGCACACACAGGATACAAAAAATGATTACATTGGAAGTTTTTTTCTTAGTCATTATTGCTCTACCTCCTTACGTCTGGTAAGTACCAGCTGTCCCAGGGCAATGACTGCCACTACAATGAAGAACAGTACTGCTTTGGCCTGACCAACACCTTCAAATCCGCTTCTGCCATAGAAGGTATTGTAGATATCCAGAGCCAGCATAGCTGTCTTTTTGCTGGGTGCTCCAGCCGTCAATGCAAGGTTCTGGTCGAACAGCTTAAAGCTGTTGGACACGGTGAGGAACAAACATATGGTAATAGATGGCATAACCATCGGAATTTTCACTTTGAATAATGTCTGTAACGAAGTAGCTCCATCGATCTCTGCTGCTTCGATCAGATCCGTAGGTACATTCTGCAGTCCGGCTACATAAATGATCATCATATAACCGATCATCTGCCAGTTCATCAGAATGATCAGACCCCAGAATCCATAGGTCGGATTCGCCACCAGTGTTGTCTCGTATTTTAACAATACTGCGTTGATCATCTGCTGCCAGATATATCCCAAAATGATACCGCCGATCAGGTTCGGCATGAAAAATACTGTACGGAACAGGTTGGTTCCTTTGATCTTTCTCGTCAATGCCAGTGCCAGAATGAAGGCAAACACATTAATGGTGACAATGGACACTACGGAGAATTTTAGAGTAAATCCAAATGCGTTGACAAAATCTTTGTCTGCAAAAATTTTAATGTAATTATCTAAGCCTACAAATTGCGCGTTTGTAATTGTCTTAAATTTGCAAAAGGACAGATATACGCCCATGACAAACGGTATGATAAAAGCAAAGGAAAACGCGATCAGGGTAGGCAGTACAAAAATGGGAAAATATCTTTTTAATGTCTTTTGCA
>UMEG01027273.1_pt1 | contig 13950 bp, 9 predicted proteins | sample 1964691 | NCBI WGS metagenome assembly UMEG01 (sample SAMEA4836014, study PRJEB28245) | human gut metagenome | biome: gut microbiome; material: fecal sample | place: Denmark | collected 2008 | reverse complement strand
TCAGTTTCGGTTTGCCGCTGCAAATCTAAGGTAAGCGCAAAGATAGTGAAAAATTCCTATGAGAAGGCTTGAAACGCCATTGATAGTTGGATATGAAAGCCACATAAGTTACCTTTGTAATGAAAATCGGTGATAATGGAAGACAAAGTAGTGAAAATCGACATACGGAAAGCCATATCCAGCAAGCTGCCAAAGGCATCGCGCTGGATACCAGGATTCGTTTACCGTTGGCTTGCCCGCCTGATTCGTCAGGACGAACTCAACCGAGTGCTTTGCGAAAACCGAGGCAAGACAGGCAGCGCTTTCGCGGAAGGCGCGTTGCAGACGCTCGGCGTGAGCGTTAGCGTGATGGGCGAGGAGAATATCCCCGCTTCCGGCAGGTTTGTATTTGTGTCCAATCATCCTCTCGGCGGGCTTGACGGCATCGGTCTGATAGCGTTTCTCGGAAAGCGTTACGGCGACGACCACCTGCGTTTTCTTGTCAACGATGTGCTGATGGCAGTGAAGCCGCTCGACAACGTGTTTTTGCCAATCAACAAATACGGCAGCCAGTCGCGCGAGTCGATGCGGGCAGTCGACGCAGCCTATGCCGGCGATTTCCAGATAGGCACTTTCCCAGCCGGACTGTGTTCCCGAGAGGGGGACGACGGTCGCGTTCGCGACCTTGAATGGAAGAAATCGTTTGTCGCCAAGAGCGTGGAAACGCATCGAGACGTCATTCCTGTATATTTTAGCGGTCTTAATTCAAGATTTTTTTATAAATTTGCAAAATTCCGCAAGAAGTTGGGCATCAAGTTCAACATAGAGTTGATTCTTCTGCCCGGCGAGATGGTTAAGAATCGAGGGTCGAAATTTGAAATACGTGTAGGCAAGCCTATCCCCTGGACCACCTTCACCTCCGCCCGCCGTAGTGGCGAGTGGGCAGAAATCGTGAAGGATAAAGTGTATGGTATGGCAGACGAGCAATAGAAAATGAAAGTAGACAGCATCATAGCTCCGGTTCATAAGAGCCTGTTGAAGATGGAGCTGACGGAGGCGCGTTTTCTCCGAAGCACAAATAAAGGGCACAATGAAATCTACATTGTCGATGCCCATAACTCTCCCAACGTGATGTGGGAGATAGGTCGTTTGCGCGAGATAGCGTTCCGCACGTCGGGGGGCGGCACAGGCAAGAGCGCCGATATCGATGAGTTTGACACGATGGAGGAGCCGTGCCAGCAGCTGATTGTGTGGAATCCGGAGGCAGAGGAAATCATAGGCGGCTATCGTTTCCTTCTTGGTGAGAATATGAAGATGGACAAGAACGGAGTGCCGCGGATAGCGATGTCGCACATGTTTGGCTACTCACAGGAGTTTTTGAAAGAGAAACTTCCGTACACGCTTGAGCTTGGGCGCTCGTTTGTGTCGGTGGAATACCAGTCGACCAAGGCAGGCGTCAAGGCACTCTATGCGCTCGACAACCTGTGGGACGGACTCGGCGCGCTTACGGTGGTCTATCCGAATCTGAAGTATTTTTTCGGCAAGATGACGATGTATCCAAGTTATCCCCACGAATGCCGCAACATGATCCTGTATTTTCTTGACAAATATTTTCACGACAACGACCGCCTCGTGTATCCGTTGCATCCTCTCGACGCTCGCATCGACGAAGACAAGATGCGTCACATCTTCACAGGGTCGACATTCCGCGAGGACTATAAGATTCTCAACAGCCATATCCGGAGCCATGGCATCAATATCCCGCCGCTTGTCAACTCCTATATGAATCTGTCGCCGAAGATGCTTGTGCTCGGCACGGCAATCAATGATGAGTTTGGCGACGTTGAGGAAACGGGTATCTTTTTTGCGATATCCGACATCTATGAGGACAAGAAAATGCGTCATATCCGCACGTTCTATCACCGATTCATTGAGTATCGGCAGGAACTGGTGAGAAGAATGAGAGACTATTCACGAAACAGAAAGCAATAAATAATGAATAAGAAATCAATCATTGCCACGCTTGTAGCGTTTTCGGCTATCGGAGTGGCATCGGCGGAAGCGCCATTGCAGGTTGAAGGCTCTGTGAGCGCGAATGCCGGCAGCGGCGACTTTGCGCCATATTTTATGATGGCCAACCGTGGCGGAACGCTTACGCAGCCAAAGGCGGTTGAGCTTCGCGTCAAGGCGCTGAAGGATTTTGACTTGAGCGAGAGGTTCAACTATGGTTTCGGTGCCGACCTTGTGGGAGGTTATCAGTCGAAATATACGCAGTATGACCAAGCCGTCAATACACCGGCAGTGCAGGGGCATCATCCCAATGCAATATGGTTGCAGCAGCTTTATGGCGAAGTAAAGTATCGCGGAGTGTACTTGTCGGTGGGCATGAAAGAGCGCACGTCGCCATTGATGAACGACAGTCTCGGAGTGGGCGACTACACGCAGTCGAACAACGCCCGTCCGCTTCCGCAGGTGCGTGCCGGTTTTGTTGATTTTCAAAACATCCCGTTTACCAACGGATGGGTGCAGATACAGGGCGAGATAGCCTATGGCTACTACATGCAGGACGATTGGTTTGAAGACCATTTCAACTACTATAGCGGTTATATCAACACCGGTGAATACTACAACTACAAGCGATGCTATTTCCGCACCAAGCCTTCGAAGCCGTTCTCGGTTACTGTCGGCATGCAGATGGTGACGGAATTCGGTGGCACTGCCACGTCCTATAGCTATGACAGCGGTGAGGGAAAAGTGAAAGCCAAAGAGGATCGCTATGACACAACGTGGAAAGACTTTGTCAGAGCGTTTTTTGCATCGGAGGGCGGAAGCAATCCGGGCGATGCTTCCTATCATTATGGCAACACGCTTGGCTCATGGGACTTCGTGGCTCGCTATCGGCTGAAGGACAAGAGCGAGATTAAAGCGTTTTTCCAAAAGCCGTTTGAAGACGGGTCGGGCATCGGTTGGATGAACGGTTTCGACGGCATTTGGGGTTTGGAATATAAGAATGCGAAAAAGGGAATTGTCAATGGCGCGGTTCTGGAGTATGTAGACTTCACCAACCAAAGCGGACCGATGCACTGGGCTCCGCACGACCATCCCGGCACAAAATTTACTGATCAGGTGACAGGCGGCGACAGCTATTATCAGAATTTCCGTTGCAATCCTTACAGCAATTTCGGCATGTCGCAAGGCACAATGTTTATCCCGTCTACGATCTATGATCGACGAGGGGAAAACCGCATTTATGACAACCGTGTCAGAGGATTTCAAATCGGTGTGAGCGGTAATATTTACGCTCCGCTTGAGTATCGTCTTCTCGTAAACTACCGCAAGTCGTGGGGCACATATTCCAATCCACGTCTGTCGGTGGTCGACAACACATCGTTTATGCTTGAGGGAACATACCATTTCAAGCAGGTGAAAGGGCTGACGCTTAACGGACAGGTGGCGTTTGACAAGGGAGCGCTTGCCGGCGGCGACAATTTCGGAGTGTTGCTCAGTGTGAAATACAATGGATTATTTGATATTTTCAAACGGTAGGAAATGAAGAAGTTGACGATAATATTTGCTTTTATGGCAATGCTTGCCATGTCGGGCTGCGTGCAGAACAACGGTCATATAGGACATTGGTTCGGACAGTGGAAAGTGGAGCGTGTGACCATTGACGGTCAGGATGATGCGGATTACGAAGGCGGCGTGTTCTTTTGCTTTCAAGGCGCGGTGTTCGGAGTGCGGACAAGCACCGGCGGGATGTGGTACGGAAGATGGGCGGAAAACGACAAAGGCATGGTGGATGTGGTGTTCAATACCGATGAGAGTGCTGTGCCTCCGGCTTATTTACATGTGCATCTTGATGAAAAAATGATTTTCCGCCTTGTGTCGCACAAAGGCAGCGACAAGGTGCTTGAATATGTGGGGCCTGACGGCAAGACCTATACCTACTACCTTAAGAAATGGTAGCCGATTGGGAAATCCCGTTGAAAAGTAGTACTTTTGCAAATCAATAAGAAAACAAATAAAAAAACATATATCGATGAATAATTTCGTTGAAGAACTAAAATGGCGCGGTATGGTGCACGACATGATGCCGGGCACAGAAGAGCAATTGCAGAAAGAAATGACTACTGCCTATGTCGGCATTGACCCAACGGCAGACTCTCTGCACATCGGACATTTGGTGAGCGTAATGATTTTGCGCCACTTCCAGCGTTGCGGCCACAAGCCGTTGGCGCTTATCGGCGGAGCAACAGGTATGATCGGCGACCCGTCGGGAAAGTCGGCAGAGCGCAATCTGTTGACAGAGGAAGTGCTTCGTCACAACCAGGACTGCATCAAGAAGCAGCTGTCTAAATTCTTGGATTTCGACAGCGACGCTCCCAACGCAGCCGAGTTGGTCAACAACTATGACTGGATGAAGGAATTCTCGTTCCTCGACTTCGCGCGCGAGGTGGGCAAGCATATCACAGTGAACTATATGATGGCGAAAGACAGCGTGAAGCGTCGTTTGAACGGCGAGGCCCGCGACGGACTGTCGTTCACCGAGTTTACTTATCAGCTGCTCCAGGGTTATGACTTCCTGCACCTTTACGAGACAAAGAACTGCAAACTCCAGATGGGTGGCAGCGACCAATGGGGCAACATCACCACAGGAACCGAGTTGATACGCCGCACGAACGGCGGAGATGCTTTCGCCCTCACGTGTCCGCTCATCACGAAAGCCGATGGAGGCAAGTTTGGCAAGACAGAGTCGGGCAACGTATGGCTTGACCCGCGCTACACATCGCCTTACAAATTCTATCAGTTCTGGCTCAACGTCAGCGACGACGATGCCCAACGCTACATAAAAATCTTCACATTCCTCAGCCGTGAGGAGGTAGAGGCGTTGGTTGCAGAGCATCTTCAGGCTCCTCATCTGCGTCTGCTCCAGAAGCGTTTGGCAAAAGAGGTGACAGTGATGGTTCACTCCGAGGCAGATTATGAGTCGGCGGTAGAGGCGTCAAACATCCTCTTCGGCAATGCCACAGCCGACGCTCTCCATAAACTTGACGAAGACACATTCCTCGCGGTGTTTGAGGGTGTGCCTCAGTTTGAGGTGTCGCGCGACGTGGTTGCCGGCGGAGTCAAGGCGGTTGACCTTTTTGCCGAGCATGCCAAGATTTTTGCATCTAAAGGCGAGATGCGCAAGTTGACCCAGGGTGGCGGTGTTTCGCTCAACAAGGAAAAGCTTGCGGCGTTCGACCAGGAGGTGACAACAAAAGATTTGCTTAACGACAAGTATCTGCTTGTGCAGCGAGGCAAGAAAAATTATTTCTTGATAGTTGTGAAGTAGGTAAAATACGCATATAGACAAAACGCGACCAGAATGCCGTGATTCGGCTTGCTGGCCGCGTTTCTCTTTTTTACGAAAATCTCAACGAGTTAAAAATGCGGTTTTAATGGAGTATGTTGCTGAACCAGTGTAAAAAAAGGCGGATTGTAAAAAGGAGAAAGTTTTTGCTCAGAAAAATAAACGAAAGCAAATGCCGCCTGAATAGGTTTTAGATTGTAATTAGATATAATAAAATGTTATTACACTGATAGTGTGTAATTTATGTGCCGACGCGTCTGGAATAGAGTGAAAAATGCGCAAATGTTAAATTTAACACTGTCGATTAACACTTTATAATGATTGAAAATTGTGGCAAATGTGAAGATAAAAAAGGAAAAATCTGAAAATTTGTCAGTAAAAATAAGCTTAAAAAGCAAACTTTTAGTTCGGTATTTTGTGCTGACAAGCGGCGGAAGCCGGCAAAAAACGACATATTGACCAAAACGAAATAAGTGACTGAAACTCATATCGGTTGCCACGTGCGGACTGCGGTTGAATATAGGGAATTGATTTTTAGAATGTTATACATGTATGCTGTATAACATAAAATTAATAAACATTTCCAACCTTTAGGAAAGTAAAAAATAGTGAAAGAAAACTTGCACGGACGGAAAATCGGTTGTAACTTAGCAAAGTGCTACAGAAAGCGATAATTTGAATATAAAAAGAGATAAATTAGCGTTTTGATTAGAAAAAAGTGATAATAAAAACGGGCAAATAGTGCCGTCTTATCTTAATTTCGCTAAGAAGATTTAACAAAGGAAGCTTTCGCTCCGGTAATAGATTGTAATTGCCGGGAAAAGGAACAGAAAAGAAATATTTATTGTGTGTTTTATATAATTGTTTAAAAGATTTATGAGACTAAAGAAATTTGTCATGATGGCTTTGATGTCATTGCTCAGTTTGTCGGCATACGCTGACGTGACTGTGACAGGCATCGTGGTAGAAGCCGGGACGAACGACCCTATCATTGGAGCCTCAGTGGTAGAAAAAGGGCGTACGTCTAATGGAGTCGCAACCGATGTAGACGGTGCGTTTACGCTGACTCTTCCTTCTTACGATTCTCGCATCGTTGTTACCTATGTAGGTATGAAGGCGAAGGAAGTGAAAGCCTCTTCCAAACCTCTCACAATCGTACTCGATTCAGATTCGCAGACATTGGACGAGGTCGTTGTAACAGGTATGTCTAAAGTGGACAAACGAATCTTTACCGGAGCAACGACTCAGATTTCAGCCGACAAGGCAAAGCTGGATGGTGTGAGCGACGTATCTCGTTCACTTGAAGGCCGTTCAGCCGGTGTGTCGGTGCAGAACGTGTCGGGAACCTTCGGTACAGCTCCAAAAATCCGCGTGCGTGGTGCGACATCAATCTATGGCGCCAGCAAGCCGTTGTGGGTAGTCGACGGAGTTGTTATGGAAGACGCAGTAGAGGTGTCAGCCGACGACCTTTCATCGGGCGACGCCGTGACATTGATTTCTTCTGCAATCGCAGGTCTTAACTCAGACGATATCGAGAGTTTCCAGATTCTTAAGGACGGTTCAGCAACTTCTATCTATGGTGCCCGCGCCATGGCAGGTGTGATTGTCGTAACGACAAAGAAAGGTAAGGCAGGCCATACACGCGTAAGCTATACAGGAGAGTTGACCACCCGCTTGAAACCTCACTATTCAGAGTTCAACATCAGCAACTCACAGGAGCAGATGGGCATCTATCGCGAGATGGAGCAGAAAGGATGGCTTGAGTTTGCCAACTTGGCAAAAGCATCGACATCAGGTGTTTATGGTAAGATGTATCAGTTGATTGCCTCTTATGCCGACGGTAAGTTCGGAATTGAGAACACTCAGGCAGCGAGAAACGCATACTTGCGTGAGGCAGAGTTCCGCAACACCGACTGGTTTGACCTGTTGTTCAGCAACGCGGTGCTTCAAAACCACTCGTTCAGCATCGCCGGCGGTACAGACAAGGGTAACTTCTACACATCATTGTCAGTGATGAACGATCCGGGATGGACATTGTCGAGCAACGTTCGCCGTTACACATTCAATGCCAATGCATCTTATCAGATTTCTCCGACATTGAAATTCAGCGTTTTGACATCAGACTCATACCGTCAGCAGAAAGCTCCTGGAACATTGAGCTCTTCTACCGACGCCGTAAACGGAACAGTGAACCGCGATTTCGATATCAACCCGTACAGCTACGCAATCAACGCATCGCGCGCATTGGATCCAACAGAGTACTACACTCGCAACTATACAAGTTTCAATATCTTCAACGAGCTTGACAACAACTATATCGATATCAATGTGACTGACTTGAAGTTCCAGGCAGAATTGAACTGGAAGCCAATCAAAGGACTTGATATCAACGCTTTGGGAGCATATCGCTACCAGAGCAGCGTTCAGCAGCACTATGTGAAGGACAACTCGAACCAAGCCAACGCTTACCGCGCAGGTATCGATCCGGAAGACGCTACAATCCGCGATTCCAACTCGTTCCTTTACACAGACCCTGACGATCCAAACGCATTGCCAGTGTCGGTAATGCCACAAGGAGGTATTTATTACAACGACACCTACACCGTGTCGCAGTATGACTTCCGTGGAACGGCAACATACAACAAGACATGGAACAACACCCACATTTTCAATGTGATGGGTGGTTTGGAAGTAAGTTCAACCGACCGTAAGTCAATCGGCTGGGAAGGCTGGGGCTTTGTCTATGACAACGGCGGTGTTCCTTTGCTCGACTACAAGCTCTTCAAGCAGCAGATTGAGGAAGGTCACACTTACTATGCAATCTCTCCTTCATACCGCCGCAGCTTTGCAGCGTTTGCCAACGCAACATATTCATACAAAGCACGCTACGTGCTCAACGGAACAATCCGTTATGAGGGAACCAACAAGTTGGGTATGTCGCGCAACTCACGCTGGTTGCCAACGTGGAACGTGTCAGGCGCATGGAACGCACACGAGGAAGGCTTCTTCAGAGAGAAAGTTGACCCAAAAGTGCTTTCACACGCAACAGCCCGTGTGTCATACTCACTTACAGCCGACAGCGGACCATCAAGCATCTCCAACGCCACACCTATTTATACATCAGGAACAGCATGGCGTCCGTCGGCATCCGACCAAGAGCTTATGCTTGAGCTTTCGACACTTGGAAACTCAGAGCTGACTTACGAGAAGAAACACGAGTTCAACTTCGGTGTCGACCTCGGCTTCTTGAACAACCGTATCAATGCCAGCGCTGATATCTATTTCCGTAACAACTTCGACCTTATTGGTTTGACTTATACTCAGGGTGTCGGTGGTGAGTCGATGAAATATGCCAACGTAGCATCGATGAAGTCGCATGGTGCCGAGGTTACAATTTCAACCAGCAACCTTAGCCCAGAATTGAAGGATTGGAAATGGTCGACCGACTTGACATTCTCTAAGACCAAGAGTGAGATTACCGATCTCCAGTCGCGTTCGAACAACATCTACCTTGTCAATGGCGCAGGTTACGCATTGCAGGGTTATCCAGTGCGCTCACTGTTCTCTTATCAGTTTGCTGGTTTGAACGAGCAGGGTATTCCTCAAGTAATCAACGAGAATGGGGAAGTGGTTACGTCCGACGTGAACTTCCAGAGCTTCGACGCAACCCACCTTGTATATGAAGGTCCTACCGACCCGACCATCACCGGTGGATTCGGCAACACCGTAAGTTGGAAAAACTTCCGTTTGAACGTGTTCTTGACTTACTCGTTCGGCAACAAGATCCGTTTGGATCCGGTGTTCAAATACAGCTACGACGACATGCAGGCATTGCCACGCGAGTTTAAGAACCGTTGGGTGACTCCGGGCGATGAGATGTACACAACCATCCCTGCAATCGCAACTTACCGTCAGTATGTCGCTGACTCACAATTGTCGCGAGCATACAATGCTTACAACTATTCAACAGAGCGTATCGCCGACGGCGGATTCGTCCGTCTGAAGGAAATCTCGTTGACTTACGACCTTCCGGAATCGTTCTTGAAGAAGATTCGTTTCTCATCGGCATCGGTTAAGGTGCAGGCCACCAACCTCTGTCTGCTTTACGCCGACAAGAAGTTGAACGGTCAGGATCCGGAATTCTTCAACACAGGTGGTGTGGCAACTCCTAACCCGAAGCAGTTCACATTCACTCTTCGTTTCAGCTTGTAGGATTGTAAAACAAATTAATAGACAACAGAATTATGAAATTGCAAAAATTATTATATATAGGTGTTGCTGGATTGGTATCACTCACATCGTGCAGCGATTTTCTTGATCATCTGCCCGACAACCGTGTCGATCCGCAGAATCCGAAGCAATTGCAGTTGATGCTCGTAGACGGATATGTGAATTACGACTACGCAACAATGTGCGAGTTGAGTTCGGACAACATGGTCGACAACCACGCTCCAGATGCGAATGGTGTGACTTATGAAGCTACAGGCTCATATGACCCTATTCTCGACCAGTTCTTCGCATGGGAAGACGCCAACATGTCGAGCAAGCAGGATTCTCCGACAGCTGTATGGCAGGGATGCTATCATGCAATCGCCGTAGCCAACCACGCATTGAAGAAAATAGAGGAGTTCAAGGCTGCCGGCAAGTTTACAACAGGCGAGGACGCCGACCGTTTGAATGCCGCCTATGGCGAGGCATTGCTCGTCCGCGCTTACCATCACTTCATTCTTGTCAACTTGTTCTCAAAGCAGTATGGCAAGAACAGTGCCACAGACCAGGGTGTTCCTTACTCGACAGAGCCTGAAGACAAGGTGCAGGTTGCTTACGAGCGCGGTACCGTAGCTCAGGTTTATGACAAGATTGAGGCAGACCTTATTGAAGGTTTGAAATACGTAAACGACCAGTACTATTCAGTGCTCCGCTACCACTTCAACACAACGGCAGCCAACGCATTCGCAGCGCGCTTCTATCTTTTCAAGCGTGACTATGTGAAGGCAGAGCAGTATGCAACAGCCGCTCTCGGTGCGAGTCCAGCTGAAAAGATGCGTAAGGATTATTGGTCAACATCGTTCACATCGTTGGACTCCGACGCTACAACATTCTACTCATCGTCGTCGTCGTCCAACTTCTTGTTGATCCCGACCAACTCAGTCGCATTTATCTCAATGTGTAACAACTACTACGCTGCCGGTGCACGCTATGCATGCAACCGCGGCGCGCTAACCTCCACCCTTTATGGTTATGGACCATGCTGGGACATCAACTTCCTGCATAATACAATGGCTCAGCACCTTTACATAAACAGCAAGCAGGAGTATGGCCTGTGGCCGTCATGGATGTATATGTTGTTTGAGTATACCGACAAGGTAGCCGGCATTGGTTATCCTAAGCGTATCCGCGCAGAGTTTACCGGCGAGGAGACATTGTTGACACGTGCCGAGGCTCGCATCTTCATGGGTAAGATCGATGAAGCAGTCAGCGACTTGAACATTTGGGCACAGTCGCGCGACACAGATGCCTCACACCCGTTGTCGCAGCTGACATCTACCGTCATCAAAAACTGGTACAACAAGGAAAATGCTACAAGCAATGGTCTGGATCCACGCCAGTACATCCTTCAGGATCTCAATATCGAGCAAGTGTGCGAACCGGCACCGGGCAACACGTCGTATACGCTTGACGACAACAAGTTGCCTTATCTCTGGTGTGTGCTTCACTTCCGTCGCATCGACCAGGTGTTTACAGGAACCCGTTGGTTCGACATCAAGCGTTTCGGCATCGAGATTACCCACCAGATTGGCCGTACACGTACAGAAGTGTTGAAGCTTGACGACGACCGTCGCGCCTTCCAGATTCCAACCGAGGCAATCCAGGCGGGTCTGACCCCGACACCGCGTGCGGTAAAGGGCACAACTGAGTCGGCAATGACGAAGGCAAATCTTAACTTGTCAATTGTAAGATAAACATAATCAATTAAATTATCAGACAATCATGAATTTCAAAAAATATATTTATATAGCAGCTGTTGCTCTCGGAATGGGTGTGACGTTTGCGGCATGCTCCGACGATGATCTCGATCCGAACAGCATCTTCGACGACAGCGAAGGTCAGCTTGACCCTACATCGCCGACTTATCAGCTCGACAAGTTCTGCGACGACAGCCTCCGCGTGCCTTACAACTGCGCGTTGACTTACCGCATGAAGGACGTGATGACCGACAAGAGCTACAACTTGGTTCCAGCCAAGTATGAGAACTCGGTTGATTTGGCAGTGCTTTGCAAGTACTACTGGTTTGACGTGTACTACAGCGTTGTTCCTGACAAGGACTTCTTGAAGAAATACGGACCCCGCATTCTTCACTTCATCGGTTCGTCGGCAGTCAACCCCGCCAGCCACACAGAGGTGCTCGGTTTGGCAGAGAGCGGAATCAAGATTTCTCTCTACAAACTTAATGCGATGAACTTGAACAGCATCAAGGATCTCAACGACCGTTATTTCCACACAATGCACCACGAGTTTGCCCACGTGCTTCACCAGACCAAGACCTATCCAAAGGAATTCGACCAGTTGTCAAACGGTCACTATGACGCTCTTGGATGGCAGGACCGCAATGCAGCTGAAGTTGCTTCGCTCGGCTTCACCACACCTTATGCAAGCAGCCAGCCACGTGAGGACTTTGCAGAGACCATCTCTAACTACATCACAATGACTGATGCTGAATGGGCGGCTCTTGAGAAATTGGCGGCATCCAACTATCAGGGCAAGGACGACGGCGTAGACGGATTGGCAATTTTGAAACAAAAAGTGGAAATTGCCCGCAACTGGCTCCGTGACTCATGGGGAACCGACCTCGACAAGCTCCGCAATGAGGTTCAGACTCGCCAGAACGCTTACAGCATCGACTTGTTGAAAGAGTTGAGAAAGCAGGTTTACGACATTCCAGTTCCTGGAAAATAAGGAAAAAAACAGGTGTAACCAATAAAAACAATGCAAAGAATTATGAAAAAAACAATTGCTATATTATTAAGCGTTTCCTGCCTGTTTGGTCTTAACTCGTGCTTCAAGACCGAGGAAGATATCTTTGACCAGTCTCCGGCGCAGCGCTTGAACAAGTTGACAAGCGACTACCGCGAGGTGCTCTCTGGCTCAGAGAACGGCTGGGTGCTTCAATATTTCGCATCGGATACCGAACAAGGCTATCCGTTTGTGATGAAGTTTGACAAAAGCGGCAAGGTGACAATCGCCGGCAACAACAGCGTGTCGACCGGTGGTGTATATAAAGAGGAATCATCGACTTACGATTTCGTACAGGATATGTCGGTTGTGTTGACTTTCGACACATACAATGAAATCTTCCACGAATTCTCTTCTCCACAAACCGACGGTGTTGGCCACGGCGGCGACTATGAGTTCCAAATGAAGGGCATGAGCGCCGACAAGGATACCATATACGTTATGGGTAAGAAATCGGGCATCGACATGCGCCTCGTGCGCTTCCCGATGGGAGCACAATATACCGACGCCGCTGGCGCGACAGAGACTGTCGACAGCTGGGCTGACTATTTCAAGGCTATCGAAGCTACCACAGCGCGCTTGTTCAACAACAAGATTTCAGGCTATACGCTCTCTTCAGGCGATGAGACGTTTGACGTTGACGGTCTCGGCGTGGGAGTCATGGCACTTACTCCGGTAGGCTTGTTCGAGGCGGCATCCCGCACTTACTATCGCGGTATCATCGTAAATCTTGACAACACTATCCGCTTGTCGTCGCCATTCGAGGGCGAGAATGGTAAGTTCAGCGTTCAGGATTTGGCAATCGATGCGACAAACACCAAGATGACGTCGCCTGACGGCACAGTGACGCTCAACGCGCCTACTGTTACTGTAGAGCAGCTCTTCAAGATGGCAGGTGCAAGCTGGATGATTGACCCAGAGACAATGACCGCAAAGACAAAAACGCTCTACGATGCGGCTGTTGAAGGTGCTGCAACCAAGAAGCGTACAGTGGAGTTCGGTTATCAGTATGACTCAAAGACTGGAAAAATCTGTATGGTAGTCAAATTGCTTCAGGCTGGCACAACCAAGGCATCTGTGGCATTGTTCTATCTCGACGCTACAGTGGCAAGCGACGGAACATTGACATATACAGCCGATGGCTCGGGTGACCGCAATGCGCAGTCGTTCAGCAAGAATGTGCCTGGACTGCTCGATTTTGTCAAAGGTATGGCTGGAAGCTACGGCGTTACAGCAGAGACTCCGTTCTCTCCGGCGCAGATGAAGTTCGTGAATAAAGCTGACGGCAACGACTCGTTTACAGCAAAATTGAACTAAGAAAGTCAAAATCCAAATCTAAACAGTTTCCGGCTGCGGTTTCGCAGTCGGAAACTTTGTTTTTGGGGGACTTCCAGTTTGGAGAGCTTTGGCTTCCTGTGGGTGTTTATACAACCGCACTTCGGCGGTAGTTGCGAATGCGTCGATGTCACGGGGTAGGCAAGCCAACCCCGTGCTAACATATACAACCGCTCTTCGGCGGTTTTTGGGATGGCGATGCACCGTGCCATTGATGCATACCGATGTGGGGCGATAGCGATCAGAAGGCGAAGGCAACCGCCGGGGGG
>UMEG01023123.1_pt1 | contig 14077 bp, 10 predicted proteins | sample 1964691 | NCBI WGS metagenome assembly UMEG01 (sample SAMEA4836014, study PRJEB28245) | human gut metagenome | biome: gut microbiome; material: fecal sample | place: Denmark | collected 2008 | reverse complement strand
CATAAGATGGAGTATGATAAAATTATTCCCAACAGCCAAGCCAACCGTCGCAGAGGCAACCTGGACTACTATTTTATCCGTCCGGAAGTAGACAACAAACTTAAAGAGGAGTTTGACAGCACAAACAAGACAATCATCGTCACCGGTCAATCCACTTCGGGAAAGACTATTGCCGTTTGCCGAATGCTGAAAAAGCTCCCTCAGGAATATTATGTGGTCATTTTGAATGCCGATACGACCAAAGAACAGTTAGAACGGCTTTCTGTATCCCAATTCCAGCATGGCAAAAAGATTCTTCTACTGGACGATTTGCAGCTGTTGTTTTGGAAAGAAGAGAATGAAAAGCCGATACCCATTGACAGAGAATTACTTCGCAAGTTATCGGAAATCCTTCACATCGGCAATCCGGACTTCAAGGTTATTGCCACTACAAGCTATAGCTTCAAGGAAGTGAAATCCATGCTTACTTTCAATGAAATGGTTCCTCCGGCCATAGTCGAAGTGGGCATCAAACCTTTATCCTTCAAAAAAATAAATGAATATGCCCGCGAGCTTAGGACATACGGCTATCTTAAACTCCGACCCGAAGCCGGCATGACTATCGGTTCCTTGTTTTTCGACATAGACAGAATCAAGACCAGATATAACAACCAGTTCCAGAACAGCAATTTAAGCAACCTGCAGAAATCCATGCTTCGACAACTCTGCCACGCCATAAAATGTTTGTGGATGTGGAAAAAGAGAAGCCGCAATAAAATAGACCTATTGCTCGATTTCCTCAAATTCACCTATGAGAACAGTTACGAAAAGGCCGACAGAAGCACCATCTGTGAATTGGCAGGCAAAGTAGATGATTTGATTTATTATCAGGACATTGAAAAGGACACATTTGAAGTTGAAGACATCATAGTAACCCAGGTTTTCCAGTACTATAGCAGTGAACCGTCCGATGACCTACTGGCAACTGAAAAGAAAGCCATAAAGGGCATATTCCGCTATATCTACTACAAAGACAGACCGAACTTTTTCAAAAATACAACCAAGATCCTGCATCGGGTGAAAAACTGTTCGGTAAATGCCCCCGAACTCCAACAGTATATCATCAATGATGTTGTAAGCCGCATTTATAAAAACGAACAAACGCTATATACAAGTAAGGAACTGGGAACAAACCCGGAAGGCGTTTCCATTGATTGGGTGGACGCCTATATTGGCAATATAGCCAATTTTGCTCCTACCAATGCAGAGGCCATCCATATTTGGAAATTAACAAAAAAATATAATAGGAGAGAGCTGAATGTGCTGCGGTGGCTTTTGCCCAGACTGCAGACACAACAAGATAAGGACATTGTACACAAGGATTTGCTCAATGAACAAGGGCAAATGCAAGACAAGTATATAGAAAACTCGTATATTGAATTTCAGACAGAATTGGTACGGTTCCTCGACATGGACGAAGCCAAAGAAATATACCTCAACGCTTCCTTTATATACGAAGCTTCCCCAAGTGCCGATGATGACGACATAGATGATTTCTTCTCCGATTCTGCAGAGAGCGCCCATGGGCAGGAAAGCAACAATGAGACTTATCTGACAGAACTGAAAGAGAAAAGAATACGTAATTTCGCCAGGCAGCTTATGCATAAAGCACAGACTCTGGCTGACATACACGACATCAAGAACTTCTTGCAGAAGAATGATAAAGGGGTAGTTCCCCACGACGATGCAGTCTTTTTCTTCAACTTTATTGCTCCCTACACCTGGCTGGAAGTTTTCAAAAGATTCAGCCAGCCGGAAAAGCTGGTTGCATTCTTCAACGAACTGACAGAACTGTCTGTCGACAAAAAAGAGGATACCAGTATGTTCCTGAACAAGACCGAAGTGTTGAATGGAGCACTCGAAAACATACCGTCCTCTTATGCCTATGATTTATGGAACCGTATGGGGAATAACTGTGATGGCTACTCATTGAACTTTATGCTCCAAAAGGCTAAAAATTTTGAGCAAGCCAAAGGAATCTTCAACACTTTTATGGAAAGGTTGGAGCAGCAAGAAGAAGAAAACAAGACCAAACTGAAAGTGGGTGAAATCTACCTGAACGACTTATTGGATACGACCTCCACTTATAGCGGGATTAAGGAATGCGAGGAACTGTTCCATAAATACCATTTACTGGAAGCAGACCAGTCTTTACTGGATTACCCGAGCCAGCACACACAAGGTATCCTATACCAACGCATGACCCTAAAGGAAATCAAGGCACATATGAAGAGACATCGTCCCCAAAACGGCGATGAATCTCGAAATATAAGAACAATCGTACAATTCATTCTGAAAATATCAAATTATGAAGAGGCGTATCAGGCACTGTTCGGAGAAACTCCCGATTGTATTACTCCGGAAGAACAACAGATTTTGAATCATTCGCCCTACGTTGTCTCCGAAATGTTCAATAAGGTAAAGACTCCGGAAGAAGGAGGAGTCGCAAGGGATTTCTTCGAGAACCGGCTGGACAAGTCACTGCTCAATCATCCTGATGCCAATATCTTGAATATCATTATCAATAACCGGTTCATATATCCCTATTATGAACAAAAAGTGGACATGATAAAGCGGATGTCCGAAAAATACACCGTACAACAGAACAGTTATACACATAAACATTTACTCTATCACCTGACCAACCACACCCAAGGTTCACTTCCTCCGGAAGAAATACAACTGATTATAAATGAGGAAATAATGAAAAGCCTGGATGCGCCAAAGGATATATTGAAGCAAATGCTTATCCAGCGATACTATGCCGGAAGAGCACAAGACAACGTTCCGCAGCCTTTTCCCATTTATACATCGGAAGGGTGGAAAATTAAAGAAAGCACTATTCTGGAATATGTGTATTGTCTGCTGGACGTGGGCGTATATGATGGAGGAATTATCTTCTGTTGCATGAAGGCATTGCTCCGTCAGAATGATAAGGAAAACGCCCAACGGCTGCAAGAGCAAGCAATCAGTAAAAAGGTTTTTATCAATTACGATTCATATTGTATGTTGAAAAAGGTAGGAGCCGTCATTCCCAACCCCTACCTATTTGTCGAACATTATCCAATTATGAAGGACATATGCTATCAAATGCGGGAACGCGGCATGACCTTCGAAGAAGCCGAAAGCCGTATAAAAGAGATGGAAGATGATTTACATATTTCCATTGCACGCACACAAATCTACTGGAACAATGTCATCAGCCGCATGGCCAACAACAGAACAAACAAAAAACTGGTGCTTCAGAATACTCTGAAATTCATCGATGAACACCATGTGCCGATGAGTCCGGAAATATATTACTCCCTTTTACACACAATCACTTCCATTGAAGACTATACAAAAGTCAAAGGTTTATATAAAGGCGAATTGAATATAGGACATATCTTCGTACTTCTAAAGAAGATTCCAGAATTTACCAAATATAGAATTGCCGAATGGGCATTTGTCGCCTGCTTGCGTCAGGAGTTTGATGAATGGTATGACATTCTATGTTCCATCAGTGAGAAAGAGCAGGAGAAAAGAATTAAAATCATGTTACAGTCCGAGCGCTACAAGCAACTGCAAGTCATCACCCCCAAAGGGTATCTTAACCAGACTTTCTTGTTCTGGTGGACTATCCGCTACGCCGTCTCAGAGACTGAAGAGCAACGGAAGGCAGAATTGGATACCCTTGTCACAATGATACCCAACCCCTTTGTACCTCAGTATCCGAAAATGATAGAGAAGTTCTTTATACCTTATCCGCAAGACTTGCTTGAAATCATTCGAGAATATATAGGCCGGATTATTTCATCCGAGCCGCAATAGCCAGCAATACCCCGAGCACCACACCCAATATCGCTGCAAACAGCACCCGCATTTCTCCCGGCAGGAGGAATGTGATGGTGTGTGCCGGATACCAGAAGAAAGGAATTGTTTTCTTGAAGACAAAATTCCATTGTGCATCCCAATTCAGATGCGTAATGATGCGGGTCATCGGGATAGGAGTGAGGAGGCCGCGAGGCGAACCGCCACAATCCAGGATATGCGTATCCGTAATCTTATGGAATGTCATGAATACCGGAGCGAAAATGGTATTCATAGCAACTGAAATGGCGAGGGCTATCCATAATTTGTCCAGGCAGAATTCCCCGTTTATAATGGCGGCGGCATTTGCCATTCCCATATATTCCATGAATTGCGGCACACCTTTGGAGAAGATTATCATGGCCGCATTGATACCCATTCCCAGCAGTCCCCACACTACGGCACGCGGCAGTACGCCAAATCCTTTTCGGTTATAGACTCCGGCACTGATACGAAGTCCCAGCATCTCACCCAGTGTAGCAAGAATTCCGAATTTAACGAAACTCATTACCATGCCATGTGCAGCGTTGAAAGACTTATACCAATCGTAGATGGATTCACTCACAAAGAATGGCAGGAATATTATCACCAGAACAAAAATAAAGAGGAAGTCTTGCTTTTTCATACAAAAGTCATGTTTTTCATAAATAATGTGGCAAACATACTAAAATTATTCTAATTTAAAAGCAAATAAGTAAATAAAAGAAGTTTTACCAAACAGAACAAAGTGTTTCCCTTAACCGAACAGTGTGTTTCATTAAAGAGAACACTTCGTTTCCCTTAAAAGAACAGTTTGTTTCAAATAGAAAAACACTTTGTTTTCTATAGCTAAAACAAAGTGTTCAGCACTGTGAACTAACGAACTATCCCATTAGCTCCCTCAGAAGCCCATATCATAGTCTCGGCACAAAAAAAGTGGGATTCAGAGAAACCTCTGATCCCACTTCATCATAGTAAGCAACGGATAGTTATTTCTTATCCTTCATATATTCATCCGCTTTCTCCTTGGCACGTGCCACGCGCTTGGCTGTATCCGGATGAGAAGAGAACATCTTCTGGAACTTGGATTCCTTCGGTGCTTCCGCTGAAAGTTCAAGCAATTTGTTCAAAGCATTGTACATGGCATACGGATCGAGATTATTCTTGATGCAGAATTCAAAGCCGTAATCATCCGCTTCCGTCTCCTGCTTCTGGGAGTATTGAGCACCTGCCAATGCCTCGGCCATGGCACCCAGTTCAGAATCACTCAATTTGGATACCGTAGAACTTGCCGCACCGGCAGCATTCTTCACAGCCGAACGAAGGTAAGCATTCTTCATCGCATCTTTGGAATCCGTATGGATGACGTGACCTATCTCGTGGCCGACAACTGCCATCACTTCATCATCCGTCATGATGTCCATCAGTCCGGCACAGATGCGTACACTACCATCACCGCACGCAAAGGCATTCACATCTATTACTTCATAAACACCGAAGTTCACCTTCAAGCCGTCCACTTCCTTGATGTTTCCGGTCAGCTTCTCCAGACGCTTGCCGTAATCCGTATCGGGCTTTGTCAGCGGATTGTGCGTATCCATCCATTCCATATATTCCTTGCTCATCGCTGCAATGTCAGCATCGGACAATGAAATGGCCTTGACGGCATCTGTACCGGCTTGGACAACTTTGGTCACATTGATTTTCTTTCCACCGATTTTGAACTGCGCATAGGCAGTGGTGGTACAACTCATTCCGCATACTACAGCAGTAATGATGAAGAAGTTCTTTTTCATGTACTTTACGATTTAATTTTAATCCTACTTCGCTTTGTCTATAAAAAAAACCGCCTAATCATTATTAAACGGTTTTCCGAATATCTGTTTAAATCAAGTTTACTTGATGATACCCAATTCCTTGAAACATTTAGTCAATTTTTCTACAGCATAATCCACTTGTTCGACCGTATGGGTAGCCATCAACGCTACACGCACCAGTGTATCTTGTGGAGCACATGCAGGTGGAATAACGGGGTTGATGAAGATACCTTCGTCAAAAGCCAGCTTCGTTACTATAAATGTCTTCTCTGTATCACGCACATAGAGAGGAATGATAGGAGATTCTGTCTCACCGATTTCGAAGCCTGCATCGCGGAACTTCTTCAAGGCATAGTTAGTGATGTCCCACAGACGTTGGATGCGTTCAGGTTCGGACTTGATGATGTGAAGCGCCTCGCGGGCTGCAGCCGTAGCAGCAGGTGTGCTACTTGCCTGGAATATATAGGAACGGGCATTGTGGCGCAGCCAATTGATTACCGCCTTGTCTCCAGCAACAAAACCACCGATGGAAGCCAATGACTTGCTGAATGTACCCATAATCAGGTCTACATCTTCGGTAACACCGAAATGGTCGCACACACCACGGCCTTGTTTTCCGAATACACCCAAGCCGTGAGCTTCGTCCACGTAAATGCTGGCATTGTATTTCTTCTTCAGGCGGACAATTTCGGGCAGATTGGCCAAGTCACCTTCCATGGAAAATACTCCATCCACAACAATCAGCTTTACAGCATCCGGTTCGCATTTCTGGAGTTCTTTTTCCAAAGCCTCCATATCGTTATGCTTGTACTTCAACTGAGTGGCAAATGCAAGACGGCGGCCATCTACAATGGAAGCGTGGTCACGGTCATCACAAATAATATAATCCCCACGGCCTACAACGGCAGGAATAATACCTTCGTTTACAGTAAATCCGGTAGAAAAACAGAGTGCTTCATCTTTTCCTACGAATTCAGCCAATTCCTTCTCCAGTTCAACATGTATATCGAGTGTTCCGTTCAGAAAGCGGGAACCTGCACAACCGGTGCCATATTTTTCTGTGGCAGCTATCGAGGCATCAATGATACGCTTGTCATATGTCAGTCCCATATATGCATTAGAGCCGAACATCAGAACCTTTTTACCATCCATCATTACCTCTGTATCCTGATGGCTGTTAATTGTGCGGAAATAAGGATATACGCCTTTTGCCATAAACTGTTGCGGCAGGTCGTATTTCGCAAATTTGTCTTGTAGTAAACCCATGAAATATCTTTTATATAATGAATATTTAATTCTATTAAATACAAGTCTTAAAAAACAGGGGGCAAAGATAGCAAAATATGTCGGTATATGTTCTATTTACATTAAAAAAACTACTTATACTTATTTTAAAAAGAATTATGTGGTTAATTTTTCAGATATTTATATTACTTTTGCCAGTTGGAAAACCTGCATAGCAACAACCCTTGCATGAACGAAAACAAGAAGAAAATAGCATTCATCATAAACCCCATATCCGGCACTCAGAGTAAGGAGCAGATACTGAAGTGGCTCGATGAAAAGCTGGATAAGGAAAGGTATGCACAAGAAGTGATTTATACCGAACGGGCAGGCCATGCCGTAGAGATAGCGGCACAGAAGGCACAAGAAGATGCACATGCCGTCATCGCCATAGGAGGAGACGGCACCATCAATGAGATAGCTCGCTCACTGGTACATACAAAAACCGCTTTGGGCATCATTCCCTGCGGTTCCGGCAACGGACTTGCCCGCCATCTGCAGATTCCGATGGAGCCGAAAAAGGCCATCGACATCATCAATGACGGACTGATAGACATCATTGACTACGGAAAAATCAACGATGTGCCTTTCTTCTGCACCTGCGGCGTGGGATTCGACGCATTTGTAAGCCTGCAATTCTCCAAGGCGGGAAGGAGAGGACCACTCACTTATCTGGAAAAGACTCTGCTCGAAAGCCTGAAGTACCGTCCGGAAACCTATGAACTGGAAATGGACGGCAGCACCCTGCGATACAAGGCGTTCCTAATAGCCTGCGGAAACGCATCGCAATATGGAAACAATGCGTATATTGCCCCACAAGCCACCTTGAACGACGGACTGCTGGACGTCACCATACTCGAGCCGTTCACTGTGCTCGATGTACCGTCGCTCTCTTTCCAGCTCTTCAACAAGACCATTGACCAGAACAGCCGGATTAAGACGTTCCGTTGCCAGACACTCCGTATTCACCGTTCTAAACCGGGGGTAGTCCACTTTGACGGCGACCCGATGATGATGGGAGAGAATGTAGATGTAAAGATTATGAAGAAAGGACTGCAGGTCATTGTTCCCCGGGATGCGGAAAAAGACACTTCGAATGTCTTGCAGCGGGCACAAGACTATATCAACGGACTGAAACAAATTAATGATGCTTTTGTGGAAGACATCGCCCATAAAAACAAGATGATACTGGATAAAGGCAAAAGGCAATTCAAGAAACTGACAAAAATGTAATGTTGTAAAAAAGGTACTAAAGGAGTTTCTGAAAATAACTTTCCCCTTTTGATGCGCCATATAATATGTTTTATGTATTTTTGCATGTTCAAAATAGTAAATAAGTAAATCGTCAAACAGTAAATAAAAAGATGTATAGATCACACACCTGCGGAGAACTCCGTATCTCCGATGTTAACAAGCAAGTGACGCTGGCAGGTTGGGTACAGCGCAGCCGTAAGATGGGAGGCATGACTTTCATTGACCTCCGCGACCGTTACGGAATTACCCAATTAGTGTTCAACGAAGAGGTGAATGCCGAACTTTGCGAGCGTGCCAACCGCTTGGGCCGTGAATTCGTAATCCAGGTTAAAGGTACCGTAAACGAACGTTTCAGTAAAAACCAGCATATCCCGACGGGAGACATTGAAATCATCGTATCGGAACTGGATGTTCTGAACTCATCGCTGACCCCTCCCTTCACCATCGAGGAAAATACGGACGGTGGCGACGATATCCGCATGAAGTACCGTTATCTAGACCTGCGCCGTGCCAATGTACGCAGCAATCTGGAGCTTCGCCATAAAATGACAATTGAAGTACGCAAATACCTGGACAGCCAGGGATTCATCGAAGTGGAAACTCCGATTCTGGTAGGCTCCACACCCGAAGGTGCACGCGATTTCGTCGTTCCTTCACGCATGAACCCGGGACAATTCTATGCCTTGCCTCAAAGCCCGCAGACACTGAAACAGTTGTTGATGGTTTCCGGTTTCGACCGTTACTTCCAGATAGCCAAATGCTTCCGTGACGAAGACCTGCGTGCTGACCGCCAGCCGGAATTCACACAGATTGACTGCGAAATGTCTTTTGTGGAGCAGGATGACGTCATCAACCTCTTCGAAGGCATGGCCAAATATCTGTTCAAGGAAATCCGTGGCGTAGAGATGAACGAGCCGTTCATGCGCATGCCATGGGCAGACGCCATGAAATATTACGGCAGCGACAAGCCCGACCTCCGTTTCGGCATGAAGTTCGTGGAACTGATGGACATCATGAAGGGACACGGATTCCCGGTATTCGACAATGCCGCCTACATCGGCGGTATCTGCGCAGAAGGCGCCGCACACTATACACGCAAACAGCTGGATGCACTGACCGAATTCGTGAAAAGACCGCAAATCGGTGCCAAAGGTATGGTATACGCGCGCGTAGAGGCAGACGGCAACGTAAAATCAAGTGTCGACAAGTTCTATGCGCAGGAAGTATTGCAGGAAATGAAGGCTGCTTTCAACGCCAAGCCGGGTGACCTGATTCTGATTCTGAGCGGTGACGACGCCATGAAGACCCGCAAGCAACTGAACGAGTTGCGCCTTGAAATGGGTAACCAACTGGGATTGCGCGACAAGAACAAGTTCGTCTGCCTTTGGGTGGTTGACTTCCCGATGTTTGAGTGGAGCGATGAAGAAGGCCGCCTGATGGCTATGCACCACCCGTTCACCCATCCGAAAGACGAAGATATTCCTTTGCTGGATACAGACCCGGCAGCTGTCCGTGCCGATGCATACGACATGGTGTGCAACGGTATTGAAGTGGGTGGAGGTTCCATCCGTATCCACGATGCACAGTTGCAGGCCAAAATGTTCGAGATTCTCGGATTCACTCCCGAGAAGGCTCAGGAGCAGTTCGGCTTCCTGATGAATGCCTTCAAATACGGTGCACCTCCTCACGGTGGTCTGGCATACGGTCTGGACCGTTGGGTCAGCATCTTCGCAGGTCTCGACAGTATCCGCGACTGCATTGCATTCCCCAAGAACAACAGTGGACGCGATGTAATGCTGGATGCACCTTCGGCTATTGACCAGAAGCAGCTGGATGAACTGAATCTGATTGTTGAAGTGAAAGAGTAAAAGCAGGTACGGAGTAGGAGAGTGAAAGAGTCTGCACGCATTTTTCGTTTTGCGGTAATCGGCACGCTGAATGCCTTGATTATGGCTGTTACCGTTTGGGTAATGATGGACGAACTGGACATCAACTATATGCTCTCCAATGTAACCGCATATATACTTGCACAGATACACAACTTCATCTGGTGCAAGTATTGGATATTCCCTACAGAAAAAAAGAGCAACACTTGGCGACAAGTGCTGCTCTTTTCTATAGCTTTCGGAATGGCTTACGGAGCGCAATTCCTTTTCCTCATAGGGCTGGTGGAGGGACTGGACTGCAACGAATACCTTGCCCAGTTCCTGGGATTATTCATCTACGGAAGTGTCAATTTCCTGATGAACAAACGGGTGACATTCCGTTAGTTCTCCCCCAGAGATCCCCGTCGTTATCAGTCAAGAAATCGTTTTGTCAATCCGGCATAGGCATCAATTCTGCGGTCGCGCAGGAAAGGCCACCAACGGCGTACATTTTCCGAACGTTCCAAGTCCACCTCTACAACGATATTTTCCGGCCGTTCGTTTCCTGCTTGGGCCAGGAACTCGCCTTGCGGTCCGGCCACAAAACTATTTCCCCAAAACAAGATACCATTGGTCTGCATGGAAGGATCCGGCTCATGTCCCACACGGTTCACTGAAACAACCGGCAAGCCGTTGGCCACAGCATGTCCACGCTGGGAGATAATCCAAGCATTGAGCTGACGCGCCTTTTCATCATCCGTATCACTGCTTTCCCAACCGATAGCCGTAGGATATATCAGTATTTCAGCTCCCTTCAGCGCCATCAGACGTGCTGCTTCCGGATACCATTGGTCCCAGCACACCAAAACTCCCAATTTGCCCAAAGATGTCTGAATAGGTTCGAAGCCTATATCACCGGGAGTAAAATAGAATTTCTCATAATAGGCGGGGTCATCAGGAATATGCATCTTCCGGTATTTCCCGGCAATGCTGCCGTCACGTTCAAAAACAACCGCTGTGTTATGATACAATCCGGGAGCGCGTTTCTCGAACAGAGAAGTGACCAGCACAATATCGTTGGCAGCAGCCAACTCTGAATAGAATCCCGTAGAAGGACCGGGAATCGGTTCTGCCAAGTCGAACAACTGCGTGTTTTCCGTCTGACAGAAATACAGAGAGTTATGCAGCTCCTGCAAAACAACCAATTGAGCCCCATGCGCCGCACATGCCTCTATACTTTTGGCCAAATTCATTAAATTAGTCCTGAGGTCCTTGGTATTGGCCTGCTGGATAATACCTACTTTTATTTTTCTTGTCATCTTATTCTATGGTTTATTGTTTTACTATGTATAATCGACATTACTTCAACACCCCTACGGGATATTGCATGGTAACACAATGCAAAGAGCCGTGTTGCTTAATCAAAGCACGGCAATCTATCCCGATAATTTCATAACCGGGAAAAGCCTCCCGCAACACTTCCCCCGCGCGGGCATCATTCTCCGGCTGGCGATAGGTGGGGTAAAGCACTGCATCATTCAGAATCAAGAAATTAGCGTAAGTGGCAGGAAGCCGTTCCCCTTCCTCTTCTATCTTATCGGCCATGGGCAAAGCCAGCAAACGGTAAGGTTCCCCCTTCAACGTACGGAAAGTCTTCAGTTGCTCCTCCATGCGATGCAGTTCTTCGTAATGCTCATCATCCGCATCCTTGCATTGTACATAGGCTATCGTGTCGGCAGGGCAGAAACGGGCCAGCGTGTCTATATGACTGTCCGTATCGTCACCTGCCAAATAACCGTGGTCCAGCCAAAGAACACGTTGCAGGTGAAAAACGGAACGAAGATATTCCTCAATTTCCACCCGGTTCATCTGTCCGTTCCGGTTAGGCGAAAGCAGGCATTCGGAGGTGGTGAGCAACGTACCCATGCCGTCACTTTCGATGGAACCGCCTTCAAGGACAAACCCCAAGCGATTTACATACTTTCCTTTCATCACTTCCGACTCCACCGCACGACGCGTAATCAAATTATCCTTATCGGATGCAAACTTCAATCCCCACCCGTTGAACTTAAAGTCGAGCAGAGATACACCGTCAGCATCCAGTAGGGTGATGGCTCCATGGTCGCGTGCCCAAGTATCATTCGTCTCACACTTCAGGAAACGGACATTTTCCATATTCACCCTGCCGAGAATCTGTTTCTTCACCTCATCCGGTTCTGGGGTTACAATCAGCAATGTCTCCCGGGCGGCTATTTCGTGGGCAATGGCTACAAAACATTCCTGCACTTCGTCCAACATATAGGTCCAGTCTGTACCCGCATGGGGCCATGTAAGCTGTATGCCGCTTTGCAAAGCCCATTCGGCAGGCAAGTGGGGAGCACGTGTCTCTACCTGAAAAGTCATATTCTTGCCAAAACGCACCTGACAGTCCTTCTCTGCGGCACCACCCAGCGGCAGTCCTACAAAATATCCCATATTATTTATCTTTTCTAATTCGTTACTTTTTAAGTTAGCAGAGAGAGGGAGAATAAACCTTAGGTTTAGAATTGCCAAACCTCTACTTCAGACTTCTAAACCTCTACTCTATGATTGTAAACCTCTACTCGTCAATTATCACTTATCTTCCTTCGGTTTCCGGTCGAAGAACGGATTCTTGGAGGATGCACTCACCGGAATGGCAAAGACTGTCTTGCATTCTTTCAGCCAATCCAAACGCTGGGCGGCAAGTCCGGCAGAAAACATCACACGGGTATCCACCCTCAAATCGGCAGCCATGGCACAAGCCGAACCTACAGCTATCCCTACATCCACCGTATTCAAGGCACAAGGTACTCCCTCCGGACGACCGGCACAAGTGGGAAAACCGCAGTGTCCGCAATTCAAACTTTGCGTCTGCTCGCGCGTACCTATTATAATTACACATTCAGCCTGCAAAATGTTGTCCGCATCACGGAGAAAGAACTTCATACCGTGCTCTTCAACCATAGCGACCATCTTTTCAGACAGCTTCTTAATGTCTTCACCCGTAACCAGCGCAGCTTCAATCACATCAATACCTTTTCCTTTCGGTGCCGTGCGCGCAGCAGTCAGCATTTGCCTTGCCACGTCAAGCACATGTTCGTGGCGGCAATCCCGTTCATTCTGTATCATAGTCTTTCTTTCCTGAATTAATTAGTGCGTCAAAGATAGCACAAATATTTTTTTGCACTATCTTTGCGATACAGAAAGATTAAAGGAACACCATGCTGCAAATAGAAAATGCCAGTATCGCCTACGGCAACGATATACTTTTCTCGGGTTTCAACCTGCAATTGGAAAGGGGAGAGATAGCCAGTATCTCCGGCCCTTCGGGATGCGGAAAGTCGTCACTGCTGAATGCCATACTTGGATTTACTCCGTTAAAAGAAGGACGCATCGTCTTGAACGGCATTCTGCTGGATAAAGGAAACGTCGACGTTGTCCGTAAGCAGACTGCATGGATTCCACAAGAACTGGCATTGCCGCTGGAATGGGTAAAGGACATGGTACAATTGCCCTTCGGTTTAAAGGCAAACCGGGGTACACCCTTTTCTGAAACCCGTTTATTTGCATGTTTCGAGGATTTGGGTCTGGAACAAGAGTTATATTACAAACGGGTGAACGAAATATCCGGAGGCCAACGCCAACGGATGATGATAGCCGTAGCCTCAATGATTGGCAAACCACTGACCATTGTCGATGAACCGACTTCCGCTCTCGACTCCGGTTCCGCGGAAAAAGTACTCTCTTTCTTCCGCAGGCAGACAGAAAATGGAAGTGCCATACTGACCGTATCCCATGACAAAAGATTCGCCAACGGATGTGACCGACATATAATCATGAAATAACATACACACTATTGGGAACCATAGATATATCATACCTCAGCCTGGGCATCGGATTATTGCTATTATTAATACCGCTGTTTTACATCTGGAAGTTCAAGACCGGACTGTTGCGCGCTACTGTGAT
>UMEG01042704.1_pt1 | contig 14981 bp, 10 predicted proteins | sample 1964691 | NCBI WGS metagenome assembly UMEG01 (sample SAMEA4836014, study PRJEB28245) | human gut metagenome | biome: gut microbiome; material: fecal sample | place: Denmark | collected 2008 | reverse complement strand
GTTAAACACTGTCCACGAGGCGTTGAGTCCGTAGGAGCCTGAATAGACATTGGCTGTCTGGTTTTCCGACGGCGAGGCGTAGTTGATGTAGCCCTGTGTGGTGGAGAAGCCGAGCGTTGGCTGCCACTGCGCTTTCGACTGCTCAAGCGTGGCGTCGTCGCTTTGGTTGTCAAGAACAAGCCTCTGCAGACTGATATTGTTGCTGTAGGCATAGTCCAGACATTGGCTGAACGTCCATGCCGCAGCTGAGTTGTCGGACTCTGCCGCCTGCATCAACGCAGACGGACAGGCCAACAAACCAAAAACAAAAATTTTCACGTGTAATTGCATAAAACTATGTATTAATCCAATGCAAAATTACTGTCGCACAACGGCAATAAAAAACACAATAGATTAAAGCGGCTGCATCGGGGCACGCTTCATAGATTTTGATAGATGAACACTGAAACCACGCTCTTGCGTTAACTTAAATTTACCAATCCGTAGCCTGCAAGGCGGAAAAACCCGACAAATGGTCGGGAATCGTTTGTACATTCGGTTTTTATAGTTATTTTTGCAGAAATGATAAAGAAAAAAATCATTATGCAACATATTAATGAAATACTCCAAAATTCAATAAAAAAGAATTGGGAAGAACTGGCGTTCACCGATTTTGGCGGCATGTCGTTGCAATATCGCGACGTGGCGCGGAAAGTGGCTAAACTGCATCTTCTTTTTGAACATGCGGGCATAGCGGAGGGCGACAAGATTGCCCTCTGCGGAAAAAACTGCACCCAATGGGCGGTGGCGTTTATCGCAGGAATGACCTACGGCGCGGTGCCGGTGCCTATCCTGCACGAATTCAAGGCCGACTCAATCCATCATATCCTCAACCATTCGGATGCGCGCATCCTGTTTTGCGACACAACCGTGTGGGGGCAGATCGACATCGCCAACGCTCCGAAGGTGGAGGCGGCGTTCAACATCGCCGACTACAGCCTCTTTGAGTCAAACAACGAAAAGATAATATATGCGCGCGCACGCTTGAACGAGATTTTCGGTCAGCGCTATCCTGAACGCTTCACTGCCGACGACGTGGTCTACAAGACCCCCGACATGGACCGTCTGGCAATAATCAACTACACGTCGGGCTCAACTGGCTTCTCGAAAGGCGTGATGGTGCCTTACCGCGCCATCTCGTCAAACATAGCCTTCGCCCTAACCAAACTGTCGTGGCTCGGCCCGGGACATGACACAATCTGCATGCTCCCGCTGGCACACATGTTCGGCCTCTCGATCGAGATGCTGCACCCGCTGTCGAAAGGATGCCATCTGCATTTCCTCACGCGTGTGCCGTCGCCTAAAATCATCATGGACGCTTTCGCCAAGACGCATCCGCGACTGATTGTCACAGTGCCGTTGGTGCTGGAGAAAATCATCAAGACAAAAGTGTTCCCGCTGCTCGACAAGCCGGTGATGAAGCTGCTGATGACTGTGCCCTTTGTCAACGACCGTCTGCTCGGCAAAATCAAAGCCAAACTCAACGAGGCGTTCGGTGGAGAGCTGTTTGAAATCATCGTGGGCGGTGCGGCTCTCAACGCCGACGTGGAGAAATTCCTGCGTCGTATCAACTTCCCTTATACCGTGGGCTACGGAATGACGGAATGCGCGCCGCTGATCTCGTATGCCGGACACGAGGAAAACCGTCCAGGCTCCTGCGGACGTCCTACCGACAACGTGGAGATAATGGTCGACTCTCCCGACCCTGAGAATGTGGCTGGAGAGCTGCTCGTGAGAGGCGCGAACGTGATGCTCGGATACTATAAGAACCCTGAGGAGACTGAAATGGCGCTGCGCGACGGCTGGCTGCATACCGGCGACATCTGCAACGTGGACAGCGACGGATTCATATATATCCGCGGACGCAACAAAAACATGATTCTCGGCCCGTCGGGGCAGAACATATATCCAGAGGAAATCGAGCAGAAACTCAACAACCTGCCATACGTCAACGAGTCGATTGTGATTGAACGCGACGGAAAAATCATCGCTCTGGTGCATCCCGACTACGACTTGGCACAGTCGCAGGGATTGAACGACGACGACATCAAAAAGCAGATGGACGACAACATCGCGGCGCTCAACAAGGAGATTCCTGCCTACTCGCAGGTGGCCGCTGTGGAAATCCACGAGGAAGAATTCGAGAAAACACCGAAACGGTCAATACGCCGTTTCCTTTACAAATAAAAACAAGACTTATGAAACGGATAAATACGGCAATGGCAATGTTTGCCATCGGTGTGGCTGCCGCAACGGCGCAGGTCGCCACGATGAATCTGTCGGGCTCGGTGCCCGCGGAGCTGAACGGCAAAAAAATGTATATAATAAATCTCGACACGCGTGAACGCATCGACAGCGCGGTGGTGAAAAACGGCAAGCTGGTGTTTGCAACGGAGGTTGGTGCCGGGGAGGCTGTCCCTGCTGCTATTGCCGAAGGAAGCAAAAGACGGCTGAGCTTCATCCTTGAGCCGGGCACTGCGACAATAAATGACCGCGGTCAGGTGAAAGGCACACGGCTGAACAACATCGTGGAGGGTGTAGGCGATATGCTCGACAGCCTTACGGTGGACTACAAAGCCCGCCAGAAGCAAATCATGCAGTCGCAGATGAGCAACGACGAGAAAATGAAGGCCGCCGAGACGCTTTACAACGATGTGGCGCAGAAGAGCGGCGACATCCTTGTGGAAACATATAAGGCAAACAAGACAAACGCCGCTGGATACATGATGTTCCTGCAGATTGCCGATGGTATGACGGTGGCTGAGATGGACGAGCTGCTCGACGGCGCCGTGCAAGGAATCGAATGCGGTGGCGTCATACAAGCAAAAGGCTCTAAGCATGGAGAAAACCGCTCCGGACAGATGTTTACCGACTTCAGCGTGAAAATGAGCAACGGCAAGACGGTGAAACTGTCTGACTACGTCGGCAAGGGCGACTATGTGGTGCTCGACTTCTTTGCAAGCTGGTGCGGTCCGTGCCGCCGTGAAATGCCTACGCTGAAGGGAATCTACGAAAAATACAACGGCAAGGGGCTGAAAGTGGTAGGCCTTGCTGTGTGGGACGAGCCTGCCGACACAAAAAAATGTGTCAAGGAGCTGGCTTTGCCATGGACAATCATCGACAACGCTCAGTCGGAGGCTACAGAAATCTATGGCGTGAGCGGAATCCCGCATATCATCGTGTTCGCTCCCGACGGAACAATCCTGGCGCGCGACTTGCGCGGCAACGACTTGGCTGCAAAGGTCGACGAACTGCTTGCAAAATAACACTATAAGACGATGGCTTATTTCTCTATAATAATACCCGTCTACAACCGTCTTGACGAGGTGCGCGACCTGCTCGACAGCCTGTCGAAACAAACCGACAAGGACTTTGAGGTGGTGCTTGTCGAAGACGGCTCGACGCTGCGGTGCGACGCTGCGGTGAAGGAGTTTGAAGACAGGGTCGACGTGAAGTACTTCTACAAGGAGAACGAGGGACGGAGCATTGCGCGCAACTACGGAATGGAGCGTGCATCGGGCGAGTATTTCCTCTTTTTTGATTCCGACTGCGTGATTCCGGAACACTACATCGCAACGTTGCGCAAGGCGTTGGAGGAGAGGCCTACAGACTGCTTCGGCGGTCCCGATGCCGCCCATTCGTCGTTCAGCGACACGCAGAAGGCAATCAACTATTCGATGACGTCATTCCTTACCACCGGAGGAATCCGCGGCGGCAAGGTGCAGCTGGAGAAATTCGTGCCGCGCACGTTCAACATGGGCTTCTCACGCCGGGTGTGGGAGAAGGTGGGCGGATTCCGCGAGATGTTTTCCGAAGACATCGACATGAGCACGCGCATACGCCAGGCTGGATTCGCGATATCGCTGATTCGCGAGGCCTACGTCTATCACAAGCGGCGCGTAAACATGCGGCTGTTCTGCCGTCAGGTCTATGTGTTCGGCATGTCGCGCATCACGCTTTATCTGCTCTATCCCGACTCGCTGAAACTTGTGCATTGGCTTCCTGCCGTGTTTGTGACAGGTGTGGCGGCCATGGCTGTGCTGGCGGCGGTTGTGTCGTGGATGTGGCTGCTGCCGCTGGTGGCATATCTGCTTGCCGTGTTCGGCTGCGCCCTTGCGATGACCAAGAGCCTTAAAATCGCCGCCCTGTCGATTGTGGCGAGCGTGGTGCAGCTCGGCGGCTACGGTTGCGGTTTCCTCAAAGCGTTCTTCACGAAAATCATTCTCCGCCGCGGACGCAACATCGAGGAAGAGATAGCCATCAGAAAAGGAAAATAAACACACACAGACATCACTGCGATGGAAACACCTTACAGGTCAAGCCGGATTGCCGACCTATCGGCGGAGGACCGTCCGAGGGAGAAGGCATTGGCTATTGGTGTGGAGGCACTGACCACCACCGAACTTGTCGCGCTGCTGCTCGGAAGCGGCACTCCCGGCGAGTCGGTGATAAACCTGTCGCAACGCATTCTTGCCGATTCGGGCAACAGCCTTCAGGAGTTGTCGAGGCGCACCATACGCAACCTCGTGCGCTCGTTCAAGGGCGTGGGCGACGCAAAGGCGGTGACGCTGCTTGCCGCCATCGAGCTGGGCAAGCGATATGCGCAGGAGGGTCCGGTGGAGAAACCGGTGATCAATATGCCGTCGAAGGCATACGACTTGATGCTCGACAAGCTGACGGGACTCGACCATGAGGAGTTCTGGGCAATCTATCTGAACACTGCCAAACGCGTCATCACGCGTGTCAGGATAAGCCAGGGAGGGGTGGCGGCGACGGTGGTCGACGTGAAGATTGTGTTGCGCCACGCCATCGACAATCTTGCCTCTGCAATAATTCTTGTACATAACCATCCGTCAGGCTCGTTGCGCCCAAGCGCGCACGACGACGCCCTGACCGACAAACTCAAGAATGCCGCCAAGCTGATCGACGTCTGCGTGGTGGACCATATCATCTTCTCGTCAAGGGGATTCTACAGCTACAGCGACGAGGGACGGCTTTAGTCAAGGCGTTTCAGCCAATCGTAGCGAAGCATGTAGTCCGACACGGTGTGAGCCTCCTTCAGACGCTCCACCTCCTTGTCGCTTCCCGTGCCTTCCACATTCATCACCGAGCCTACGGCAACGCCCTGCTTGCGCGGGTCGAGGATGCTTTGTCCCAGACCGTGCCAGCGGTAGGCGTCGAGCTGCATGAGATTGAGTAGTGTGGGGTAGATGTCAATCTGTCCCATAAACTTGTCGTAGCGCATCCCAACGGGCGAGTTGAGCACGATAAACGGCGTGAGCTGCTTGTCTGACACCAGTCCGCGGCAGGCTGGGTTGCCGACGAGTTCCTGACGGTAGGACGCCAGTCCCTCATGGTCGCCGACAATCACCACGATGGTTTCTTTGTATTGCGGCAGCGTCTTCAGATAAGCCACGAAGTCGCCGATGGCCTTGTCGGTGTAGTGGGCGGTGGTCATATAGTCGGCGGCCTTCTCAGGGATAGACGCTGGAAACGTGATGGTGCGCAGATGGTCGGGCAGCTTGAACGGCGCATGGCCGGAGTATGTGACAAACTGCATGTAGACCGACTCGCCCGGCTTCCACACCTCGCCGCGCTCAATCTTCTCCCGGCATTGCTGGAAAAACGAGGCATCGCCGATGCGCTTGTGGGTGCCGAATGCCTCGGTCATCTTGAAGTCGTGGTAGGAGATTATGGTGTCGGTTCCGAAGCTGCGTGCCACCGCGCCCTGATTCCATGTCGACACCTTGTCGATGGTCAGCAGGTAGCTCCGGGAGTGCTTCAGCCCGCGCATCGCTTTCTGAAGTGTGTAGAATGTGTTGTCGTAGTAGAGGCTGCTGTACGTGCCGCTCATCAGCGGCAGCAGTCCGCTGCAAATCATCAGCTGCGCGTCGATTGAACGTCCTCCCTTCACCTGTGTCAGCACATTGGGCGCATAGAGCGTCGACTTCTCTTTCAGCAGTCTGTTCAGGCAAGGCGTGATTTCCTTGCCGTCGACTTTCTTCTCAAGCACCCAGCTTTCAAGCGACTCGGCGAAGACAATCAGCAGGTTGCTGCGTTTTTCAGTGACGCTGTTGGCTGGCTGGTGTTTCGGTTGCGATGCCAGCCATCTCTCAATCTCCGCCTGCTTCTCGGGCGTGATTGGCTCTGCGGCGTCGGTGATGTCATACCAGATGCATCCGAAGACCGAGAAGATAGGCGCGTCGGCAGAGCAGAGATAAGCCGATTGACGCACGGAGCGCAACGACTTGTGGAAGCCTCCTTTGCACAGATTGACGCCCGTGAGCAGCAGGGCGAAGCCTGCAAGCGGCGCTGCCCACCATTTCAGCACGGCTGTCAGCGGCTGACGCTTGGTGGTTTTGTAACGAAATGCCATGACGGCTGTTGCTATGGTGATGAGCGGCAGGACGATGTCTGCCCACCGCAGCGAGTCGGTCACACTTGCCTTGAAGTCGGCAAGATTGCCCGCCTCAAGATATGAGCTTGCCGGGATGGCGGAGTAGTAGGTGCGGAAATACATCAAGTTGGCAACCAGCAGCACGTCGAGCAGAGCCATGACCACAATCTGCGCCCATCGGCAGCGCGTCAGGGCATAGACGCCTGCCAGCGCCAGCGTTGCGATGATTTTAGTTGCGTATGTCTCAAAGAAAGAGAACGATGCAAAGGTGGTGTCCATACACCAGATCACGTCGAAAGCCACAAACGTCAGAAAGATTCCGACGGCGAAGATTATGGCGGTTTTGTCCCAAAGTTGTTGTCTCATAACATGTGCTGAAAAAAAGTTTTTGCAAAAGTAGTCAGATTCTGCCTAATGTCGCTAATTTATTTCTGAGATTTTGAGGTCTGCGAAGTTCAGAAGGTTGCCAAGGAAAAGCAAAATCAAACAAGTTTGTTTTGCATTTCGCTCGCCTTGCACTATCTTTGCACAAAAATTGATAAACAGTTATTCTAATGAAGAATAAATTTAAGGAATATAATGGATTCAACCTCTCCGACGTCAATAAGGAGGTTCTGGAAAAATGGGACGCAGAACAGGTTTTTGCGGAAAGTATGAAAATCCGCGAGGGACATCCTTCGTTTGTGTTTTATGAGGGTCCGCCTTCGGCAAACGGTATGCCGGGCATCCACCACGTGATGGCACGCACCATAAAGGATTTGTTCTGCCGCTACAAGACGATGAAGGGTTTCCATGTGAAGCGCAAGGCTGGATGGGACACTCACGGTCTGCCTGTGGAGCTCGGAGTGGAGAAGTCGCTCGGCATCACCAAGGAGGACATCGGCAAGAAAATCTCTGTCGACGACTACAACATGGCTTGCCGACGCGAGGTGATGAAATACACCAAGGAATGGGAAGACCTTACCCACAAGATGGGATACTGGGTCGACACAAAAGATCCGTATATCACTTACGACAACCGCTATATGGAGTCGGTCTGGTGGCTGCTCCAGCAACTCTATAAAAAAGGATACCTCTACAAAGGCTATACAATCCAGCCTTATTCGCCGGCTGCCGGAACAGGATTGAGCTCGCACGAGCTTAACCAGCCGGGATGCTACCGCGACGTGAAGGACACAACTTGCGTGGCTCAGTTCCGCATCAAGAATCCGCGTCCGGAAATGGCTGAATGGGGTACGCCGTATTTCCTCGCATGGACCACTACTCCGTGGACATTGCCTTCAAACACGGCTCTCTGCGTGGGCCCGAAAATCGACTATCTCGCTGTGCAGTCATACAATGGATATAACGGCGAGAAAATCACGGCAATCGTGGCAAAACCGCTGCTTTACCACCACTTCAACCAGAAGGCCGAGGGGCTGGCGCTCGAAGACTATAAGCCGGGCGACAAGCTGGTGCCGTTCAAGGTGGTGGCTGAATATAAAGGTCCCGACTTGGTGGGCATGCACTATGAGCAGCTGTTCCCATGGGTGAAGCCTGTGGAGATGGACGCCGACGGCAATTTCAAGAACGCAGCCGACAAGGCTTTCCGCGTAATCGCTGGCGACTACGTGACCACCGACGACGGTACGGGCATCGTGCATATCGCACCGACATTCGGTGCCGACGACGCCTTTGTGGCACGTGCGGCAGGCATCCCGTCGCTGTTCATGATCAACAAGAAGGGCGAGACGCGTCCGATGGTCGACCTTACGGGCAAATTCTATATGCTCGACGAGCTCGACGAGCGTTTCGTGGCGGAGTGTGTCGATGTCGACGTGTATAAGAACTATCAGGGGGCTTGGGTGAAGAATGCCTACGACCCGCAGTTCAACGTCGGCGGAAAATATGACGACAAAGCAGCCGCTGCCGCTGAAAGTCTCGACATCCGCTTGTGTATGGAGATGAAGCAGGAGAACAAGGTGTTCAAGATTGAAAAGCACGTGCACAACTATCCTCACTGCTGGCGCACCGACAAACCTGTGCTCTACTATCCGCTCGACAGCTGGTTTATCCGCACAACGGCGTCGCGCGACCGTCTGATTGAACTCAACAACACTATAAACTGGAAGCCGCAGTCGACAGGCTCCGGACGTTTCGGCAAATGGCTTGAAAACCTTAACGACTGGAACCTCTCGCGCAGCCGCTATTGGGGCACTCCGCTGCCTATCTGGCGCACCGAAGACGGCGACGAGGAGAAGTGTATCGGCAGCGTTGAGGAGCTCTATAACGAAATCGAAAAGGCTGTGGCTGCCGGCGTGATGAAGAGCAACCCTTACAAGGACAAAGGCTTCGTCCCTGGTGTATACACGGCTGAGAACTACGATAAAATCGACCTGCACCGTCCGTATGTCGACGACATCAAGCTGGTTTCCGACAGCGGAAAGCCAATGCGTCGCGAGCTCGACTTGATCGATGTGTGGTTTGACTCGGGCTCGATGCCTTACGCTCAGATTCACTATCCGTTTGAAAACAAAGAGGCGTTTGACAAGCGTGAGGTGTATCCAGCCGATTTCATCGCCGAGGGTGTGGACCAGACTCGTGGCTGGTTCTTCACTCTGCACGCCATCGCCGGAATGGTGTTTGACACGAAAGCATACAAATCGGTAATCTCCAACGGACTTGTCCTCGACAAGAACGGCAACAAGATGAGCAAGCGTCTTGGAAATGCCGTAGATCCGTTTGGCGCGATTGAAAAATATGGCACCGACCCGTTGCGTTGGTACATGATTTCAAACTCTTCGCCATGGGACAACCTGAAATTCGATACGGCTGGAGTAGAGGAGGTGAGCCGCAAATTCTTCGGCACGCTCTACAACACATATTCATTCTTCGCTCTTTATGCCAACGTCGACGGATTTGACAATTCCGCGGAACAGATTCCTGTGGAGAAACGCCCGGAAATCGACCGCTGGATCATATCTCTGCTCAACACGTTGGTTAAGGAAGTGTCGGCCGACCTCGACGACTACGAGCCTACAAAGGCTGCACGCGCCATCTCGGATTTCGTGGGCGACAACCTGAGCAACTGGTATGTGCGCCTCAACCGCAAGCGTTTCTGGGGCGGCGAGATGAACGACGACAAACTGTCGGCTTATCAGACTCTGTTCACATGTCTGAAGACGGTGGCTCTGCTGATTGCTCCCGTATCACCGTTCTTTGCCGACCGTCTGTACACCGACCTGACCGCCGCTACTACCGGCGAGTCGACATCGGTTCACTTGGCCGACTTCCCTGTTGCCGACGAAAGCGTGATCAACAAGGCGCTTGAGGAGGAGATGAAGATGGCTCAGGACATCACGTCGATGGTGCTCGCTTTGCGCCGCAAGGCCAACCTGAAAGTGCGTCAGCCGCTGGCAATGATTATGGTGCCGGTGATGAGCGAGGCACAGAAAAACAGCGTAGAGGCAATGAGCGCGCTTATCAAGAACGAGGTCAACGTAAAGGAAATCAAGTTTGTGGGCAACGACGAGGGCGTGCTCGTGAAGAAGGTGAAACCCGACTTCAAGAAGCTCGGTCCGAAGTTCGGCAAGATAATGAAACTCCTTGCCGCGCAGATTACGGCAATGTCGCAGCACGACATTATCGAATTCGAGAAGCAGGGCAAGTTTGCGTTTACCGTTAACGGTGAAGAGGCTGTGGTTGAGCTTTCCGACGTGGAAGTGATTTCGGAAGACATCCCGGGCTGGCTTGTTGCCAACGAGGGCTCGCTCACTGTGGCGCTCGACATCACTGTCAGCGACGAGTTGCGCCGCGAGGGCATTGCCCGCGAACTCGTGAACCGCATCCAGAACATCCGCAAGAGTCAGGGATTTGAGATAACTGACAAAATCGATGTTGTGGTCACCCCGAATGCCGCCACTGATGAGGCTGTGCGCGAATATGCCGACTATATCGGCCGTCAGGTGCTCGCAGAGAGCGTCACCATCGCCGAAATTGCCGACGCCGACCGCACTACGCTCGACATGGACGAGTATCCTGATTTGTCGGCATCTGTAAAGATTCACAAATAGGGAAATAATATAACTTTTATAACTATGGCAGAAAAAACGAGATATTCAGACGCCGAGTTGCAGGAATTCAAGGAGATTATCCTTGCCAAACTCGACAAGGCATATAAAGACTATGAGCAGCTTAAGAATGAGGTGACAAACTCTGACGGTAACGACACCGCCGACACGTCGCCTACATTCAAAGTGCTGGAGGAAGGCGCAAACACTCTCAACAAAGAGGAGTCGGGACGCCTGGCTCAGCGCCAGATGAAGTTTATCCAGCATCTGAAAGCGGCTCTTGTCAGGATAGAGAACAAAACCTACGGTATTTGCCGCGAGACGGGAAAACTGATTCCCAAGGAGCGCTTGAAGGCTGTGCCTCACGCCACTCTGAGCATCGAGGGCAAACAGCAGGAAAGTTTAAAAAAGAAGTAAACTTCATTGATGCAGAAAAAGAAAATTTCTAATGGAACCTTGGCGGCAATTATAGTCCTTGCGATTATAATTGCCGACCAAGTTATTAAAATTTGGGTGAAAACGTCGTTCCGCCTCGGCGAGTCGATGCCTTTCACCAACTGGGCTGAACTGTATTTCATCGAGAACCCGGGCATGGCGTTTGGAATAGAATTGGGCGGAAAGCTGTTCCTGTCGATATTCAGAATCCTTGCGTCGGTGGCTCTCGTGTATTTCCTGTTCAAGATACGCAAGAACGAGGCATACCCGAAAAGTTTCGTGGTTTGCCTGTCGATGGTCACCGCCGGAGCCATAGGCAACGTTATCGACGGAATGTTTTATGGATTGATTTTCAGTGAGTCGACGTGGTATTCCGTTGCAACGCTTTTCCCCGAAGGCGGCGGCTACGGAACGTTTCTTCACGGCTTGGTGGTCGACATGTTCCACTTCCCCCTTGTGCAGGGCACATGGCCCGACTGGATGCCGTGGGTGGGTGGCACCGATTTCGAGTTCTTCCGTCCGGTGTTCAATCTTGCCGACGCGGCGATATCTGTGGGTATCGTGTGGCTGATACTCTTCAATTCAAAGTATTTGTCGTTCTCCGGAATCGAGAAAAGCGAAGCCGGACAACATGACGGAGACCAGGATGCAAAACAATAAGATGAGAACCTGTCTGTGCATATTGTGTGTGGCTGCAGCGGCGCTGCTGCTGTCGTCTTGCTCCAAGACTCCCAAAGGGGTGATTCCGGAGAAAGATATGGCAGTACTGCTTGCCGACATGGCTGAAGGCGACGCCGTGGTGGAGCTGAACAGGTCTGACTATGGAAGCGATGAGTCGCGCAAGGCTTTGAAGCAGTCAATACTGATTAAAAACGGCTACACGCAAGCCGACTTCGACAAGTCGCTGATGTGGTACGGACACAATCTTGACGTCTATGGCGACGTCTACGACGATGTGGTGTCTATCCTTGAAGACCGACAGCGGGACGCACGCAACGAGGCAAAGAAGGTTGGAGAGAAGCTTGTGGCGGCTGGCGACAGCGTTGACGTGTGGCAGCAGTCGCACTCTTTGCTCTTCGACAGGCGTCAGTGCGGCGGTCTGGTGCAGCTGGCTTTCTCTTATCCCGCCGACAGCGAGATGCGCACAGGCGACCGCTACGAATGGCGGATGCAGATGGTCAACGCGAAAAACGCCGCAACGCTGTTTGTAGGAGTGGACTATGCCGACGGCTCTTCTGAATTTCAGTCGCAGAGTCTGATGCCGGAAGAAACGGCATCGATTGTGCTGCAGACCGACTCCACGCGCACCACAAAGCGTGTATACGGATATATGAACTACAAAATGGTGATGGAGAACGCTGTCTTTGTCGACAAAATCTCGCTTTCGCGCTCGCGCCTGCGTCAGGACATCTACAACGCCCATCCATATCAGCGCGGGCTGCGCAACTGACAAGATGCGTTTCCTTGCGCCATATACGGTCTATGAAGGTGCGGTCTGTCGGCTGCACCTTTTTGACATAAGCTCCGACGGCAGCGTCAGCCACCGTGCTGTCGAGGAGGAGACCGCCTACACTCTCTATGTGCAGGGCATCGCTGTTGTGGCAGCGGCTGGCATCGACACCGCGCTCATCTCGGAGAGAATAAGAGAGATGGAAGGGCAGGGTGTGCCGTTGGCTGAAATCAGCCGTGCCATTGCCGGAATGAACCTGCCCGCAGGCACCGATGTCTATGTGGCCACATTCCCGTTTCAAACTCTGCAGCGGATTGGCTGAGGCGTGGCAAAATAGATTTTCTGATAAAAAACGTCGGAATGTCCTTACTTTATTGTTGTTGCTCTGCTTCGTCTAACAATTTGTCGAGTTGTGCTTGCAGTTCTTCACGCTTTGGCAAATAGAGTTGGTAACGTGCCACAAACAACTGGTTTGTAATGCCTTCCAAGGCATACTCCATCAGAAGCTCGTCTTTTCTTGCTCCCAAAACTATGCCGATGGGTGGATTATCGTCTGGTTGACACACTTCTGTTTTGAAATAGTTAAGGTAGAGGTTCATCTGCCCAATATCACCATGTTTTATCTCTGCTCGCTTCAAGTCAATCAGCACATAGCATTTCAAAATACAGTGGTAGAACACCAAATCCACCTTAAACTGTCGGCTGCCTATCTGCATGGAGTATTGTCTGCCGACAAAAGCAAAGCCTCGCCCCATTTCCAAAAGGAACTGCTCCATGTGGCCTTTAAGAGCCTTTTCTAAGTCACTTTCCTTATAGCGTTTCTGTTTGGGAAGTCCAGCAAATTCAAGTACGAATGGGTCGCGAATAATGTCTTGTGGAGTTTGTACTTGATGCCCCTCGTTAGCCAAAGCTAGAACTCCTGCCTTGTCTGTGCTTAGGGCAAGTCGCTGAAACAGGCAACTTTTCATCTGTCTTTTCAGTTCCCTGACTTTCCAACATTCTTTGATGGACTCCGTATAATAAAACTGCATTTCAAGTGTATTATCGCACTTCAATAGCTCAAAATAGTGACTCCATGTCAATTTGTGAGACACTGTCTCACAAATTGGAAAAGCAAGATAAAACTTACGCATATAGACAAGATTAGAACGACTGAAGCCTTTCCCATTTCTTGCCGTTAGGTCTTTGGCAAGGTTCACAAGTAATTGCTTGCCATACTCAGCTCTATCCTTACCTTTAAGCTCATATTCTACGATATATTTGCCTGTCTGCCAGTTGGCATCAAGCAATTCGGTATTGACCGCAGTAATGGCTTTTGATTTCGCCTCACCCCATAGCGTGGTTATGTTGTCTATCAATTTCTGATAGACAACATTATTTATGTTTGTCAAATCATTCTGTCCCATTGCTATATCCACACACGTTCATTATTTAATCATCTAAATGTATATTGCGCATATACCATGCAACAAATCTTTGCCCATCATTAGGAAAGTTCTGTTGATAATAATCGTGCGAAATTTCGTTTTTTATAATATCAAGTATATTCTCCATAATTACATTCTATTCCGGGCATAGCAATTGACCGTGCTAATGCTCTTACCCAACTGTTTTGCCAGCCAAGTTTGTGAAATACCCGTGCTGTCTAAGATATCTTTAATTTGTTTAGTTTCATGAATTCACCGAATTCTGCTGTAAATATACATTAAATTTTGCGATAATCATTATAAAATAAGCTATTTATGTAAATTATTCCAATAAGCGATTGTTATTTCGTGCTGCTATTGTAACTTTGCAGCAGAGAAGAGCTGTTTGACAGCAAACATCTGCATGTTGCAGAAATTGTGACTGTTGCCAAATCATTACCTCTATAGAGGTGAGATGCTCATAAATAGCTCATTTTAAGCTATTCGACAGATTTTGGCGTAATTTTCTGATAAAAAACTTCGGAAGATTATTGCTATTTTCAATGAATTGCCGTACCTTTGCAACACTTTTGAAAAAGATGGTCCGGTAGCTCAGCTGGATAGAGCAACAGCCTTCTAAGCTGTGGGTCCTGCGTTCGAATCGCAGCCGGATCACAAAAAAATCCATCGGAAGAAATTCTGATGGATTTTTTGTATTGTAGATGGTGGTGTGATTTATCTCAGCTGCCCGCGTGAAGATTTGCGTATCATAGACTTGCCCGGGACAAGATAAATCTCCAACCGGCGGTTCTTCTCGCGGTTGTCGACAGAATTGTTGGGAGTGTTTGGCAGCGGGTCGTCGGCGCCCATTGCGTAGGGAATCACATAGTCGCTGCATGCGGCATTGTCCTTTATCCAGTCGAACACGGCCGACACGCGCACCGTGGTGAGGTGGTTGGTGTATGCCTCTGAGCCGGTGTTGTCGCTGTGCATCAGCAGTAGCATCCTGTACATGTCGGGCTCTTTAAGGTATTCCATATATGGGCGCAGCACTTTTGCCGCCGTTGGGCGCAGTGTGGTGTCGTTTGGCAGAAACAGGTCGTTGGCGGCGACAGTGGCTATAATCACCTCTCCGTTGCGTGTCGTCTCGATGTTTTGCCCTGACGACAATAGTTTTTTTGCCTGTATCTGCTGGTATTCGCGTA
>UMEG01013415.1_pt1 | contig 15151 bp, 15 predicted proteins | sample 1964691 | NCBI WGS metagenome assembly UMEG01 (sample SAMEA4836014, study PRJEB28245) | human gut metagenome | biome: gut microbiome; material: fecal sample | place: Denmark | collected 2008 | reverse complement strand
CTTGATGCAGTCATTCTACACGAAATGGTCCACTATAAGTATAAGCATCATCGGAAATCTTTCTGGAATTTATTAAGCACTTTACTTGGAGAAGAGTCTAAACTACAGAAAGTGAAACAAGACATAGCAATGTCTCCATTCTTTGAATTTGTATGGTTTCTCACAAAATAATCAACTTACTGTCATGTTATGGCAGCTTGTGCCCTTAACTTTGCCGTAGAAAACTATAAATCGACATGAACGAATTATCAAAATATGACTTCGTACCGAAGACTCCTTGCATCAAGGTTGTCGGCGTTGGAGAGACTATGGCTCCAATCATAGAGTCTCTTAAAGAGAAATGGGGAGGTTTTATATCTGCAGAAATGGCCGGAGAGTTTAATCCCGAGAAAGCAGATAAAATGGTCATTATCGTTTCTGACGGGAATGCCGAGGCTACGCGCAATGCCATCAAAGCATCTCGAGAGACTCTTACCATTGTTGCAGTAGCCGAGGATGCTATGATTGATAGTCTTGATGTTCCGGTGCTTAAATCGACAATTCCCAATATGCAAAAGCAAATAAATGAGATTATTACCCCAATAATACATACAGGTACAATCGGGTATTCTTTCGACGATTTTGAAATGATGGTCAGAGGTTGTAATAAAATTGTTGTCGAAACAGCCAAGGCATCTGGAAAATCTCGTTTTGCAGACACCCTCTCCCAACTATCTCCGGGATTAGGGAACTACAGCAAGTATTCTGTAATTCTCTATTACAATCCAAACGACGAGCATCATCTTATTATGGCTGAACTTCAAGGTTTAACGCAATGGATTGAAAACTTGCCCAAAAACATGGAAGTGGTATGGGCCGTCTATCAAGATTATACTCTCTCAGACGGTAATGTGAAACTTACTGTTATTACAGCGAGATAGAAATTTACATAGTACGCAGATAAGCTGCGCAGCCGTATAGTACCTTTGCTGATAATTTGCTGAAATTCTATGAAAACAATTGAAGGATATGACGTGAAGATTTTCACGGACAATATTGAAGAGAACGCCCTCGAGCAGATAAAAGAGCTGCTCTCCATCAATGTGTTCGCCGACAAGAAGATTCGGATTATGCCCGACGTCCACGCCGGTGCCGGTTGTGTAATCGGATTCACGGGCAATCTCGGCGACAAGGTCATACCCAATATCGTAGGTGTTGACATCGGCTGCGGTATACGTGTGCTCAATCTCGGCAAAATCAATGACATTGACTTTCATGCCTTCCACGAGTTTATACGCAGTAATGTGCCATCCGGCAAGATTGTGCGTGAAGATCGCTTCGGTTTCCGTCCCCTTAACGGTGAGGAAATGGACATATACCGCGAGGCAAAGCAAATTGTAACGGCGTTGCGTTGCTATCGTTCGCTAAAGGATAGCGGCCGAATTCATAAGGCTATCGGCTCGCTTGGTGGCGGCAACCATTTCATCGAGCTTGACAAAGACGATGCCGACAACATTTACCTCGTAATCCACACCGGCTCCCGCAACCTCGGCAAACAGGTAGCCGAAATTTACCAATCAGCCGCCTGCAATCACCTTACTCCCGGATATGACGAGTTTGAGGATAAGATTCGTCAGACCATTGAGGAATACAAGGCAGTCGGTCGTCGATGCGAACTTCAAGAGGTAATCAAGAAAATGCGCCGTGAGCACAACGATGCCCGTCCTACCATCCATCCTGACCTCTGTTATGTAGAAGGTCAGGCTCGTGAAGACTACCTCAACGATATGCGCCTCTGCCAGAAGTGGGCGGTGCTCAACCGCAAACTCATTTCTAGATTGTTGCTGAAATTCTTCCCGGATGTGGAAATCATCGAGGAATTTGAGAGCATCCACAACTACATCAGCGATGACAACATGGTGCGAAAAGGTTCAATTTCTGCCAAGAAAGGAGAGCGAAGCATTATTCCGCTTAACATGCGCGACGGTTCGTTGCTGTGCACAGGTAAGGGAAATCCAGACTGGAATTATTCCGCGCCTCACGGTGCAGGGCGTGTGCTAAGTCGCACTCAAGCTTACGAGCAAATCAAAATGGAAGACTTCGAGGAATCCATGAAGGGAATCTACTCAGAATCGGTAAACGACAGCACCCGTGACGAATCCCCGATGGCCTACAAGCCTGCCGACGAAATAATAGCTAACATCGCCGACACAGTCTCCGTTGACAACATCATCAAACCGATTTTTAACTTCAAAGCATCGTAAAAATGAAACAGACGATTGAATTAATGAGGAAACGCCATGCCCATTGGACACATTTGATACAGGAATATCAAATCCGTACTGCCGAAGAATTCTATAACCGCCTTAACGATTACTTTGAGATTTTCTGCGTTGAACTCAGCCTTTCGGATAATAAAAAATGTTGTAGACTGACTCTGAATATGGAAGATTATGACTATGAGGATTATTACATCTTTTCAGGCGAGAACGGCGCTTTGGCGAAAGTCGATTCGGAAGTGAGCTGGAAGAACAATTATTGTGTAAATGAAGACATTGATATCTTCAAAGTCGACGAACTCGATAACCCATGGACTCGAATAGCGGAAATACTCGCAAAAAACGCGCAGAAAAAGACAAACGTGCAAACAAATAAAATCTTATCTATATGACTTTACAACAGCTGTTCCGTGAGGTCGAGTTTGAGGATCTTATACCTCATTTGTTAGAAAAAGGCCCCAAGTCAAAGGGTAACCTCGCGAGATTTAATGAGGCGTTTGATATAGCCCGCCGGATGAAAAACGTAGCATCCGACGGGGAAACTATAATGGTGGAATTTACGGAAGGCTCTTCTGCAAAAGTTGAGTCTGTCTGTTTTTGCGATGACAACTATTGGCACTTTGTTCTTGGCCGCACTATCAGCGATTACGAAAAGTTCAATTGCGACAAAAATCAGCTCGCCGCGGCAGCCTTATGGGAACTGACTTTCTATGGTTTCAACGAAGATGAAATTGATGAGAACTTTCGAGATACGACTGGCGAAGTCACTAAAGGCAGTCTTCCGCTCAACAAATATGCGCGAGCCTATCATCGGCTAAACATCAAATGGGGGTCAGTTTTGAAGACGAAGAAAGATATTGCTCTTTTCATTAAAAGGATGTCCGGGAAAATCGGGATGAATGGTCCGAAACGTAAAAGAGAGCACAGACAACGAAAGCGGATGCAGCAACTCAAAAGATACTCCAAGATTGAAGATTTATGTCAAATGATAAGATTGGAGAATGTTGTAGGCATTGCCTCGGCCGAATTATGGGCCAATATCAAAACCAATTCCTTCCAGATTGTTAATTTCAGAAGTGTAGCAGAGAATCCTAACGACTCATGCGCCTATATTATCAGAGGATTTGAGAAATACATCCCGACAAATCGGTTCATAACAGATCGGTTCATAGATGTATCAAAATCATTTATATTTATCTCCGGAAATGAAGTTGCGAAGCAGGGCGTCAATAATCTTATAGCAGCCTGTAAAGAGCGATTTCCCAACCCTTCATTTGGTGTCGGCACCAATGACAACGATTATATCAAGGTTAAAGCAATACTTGTTCTGAAATCATCTGCCGGGAAATGAGCAGGCAGAATATTGCATTTCCATTCTTGAAACTAAACGTTAAACTCTAAAATATATCTATTATCTATGGAAGAAGATGTCTTTTCACTGGAGCATATTCATAGGAATCTGCGTTGGCAATATTTTAGCTGGCTTGTGTCTCAATACAAGTCGCTTACGGAGTTCGTTGGTCATGAACACTTAGCCTTTATGGCTAATGGCAATGAGATCATGCATGTTGCTGGCAGGGAAGATTTTAGAATCCTATTGCTGCGACTGGAATTTGGAACTGAGGAGCGATTCTACGTAATGGATGATGGCAATGGATATCTTCGACTAAGTCAGTTTGTAAAATGGCATTTCAAGAACGGGCTTTTCAGCGAACATCGCACCGGCACCGGCTCCGATGTCCAATTCGAAGCCGACCGCAAACAAATCGGTGTTTGTTGATATCGCTATATTTCGTATCTTTGAAAACTTATCGGCATCTACATAATTTTAAATCAAATTCAATATGAAAGATTCTCAATTAATGATGGACAGTTCTGACACTAATGGTAAGGCTGAAGCACTATTGGATTATGTCCTTTCTTGGTCATTACGCAATTGTGATGAAAATTCCTCTAATTGTGGCAAACCAATTCTCACGGGTTATAGTAAGTATATGCTTGCAACACTTTTAGAAATGGGAAAGGAAAACATCAATGACATCCGTTTTAAAACTGTTAAAACCTGGAAACAATGGAATAACATTGATTTGTGCGTAGAAGTTATTTTAGAAATAGCAGGACAAGAAGAGAAGCATGCAATTTTAATAGAAGATAAATACTATACGAATTTACATCTTTCAAAAGATACTGATGGGAAAAATCGCAATCAATTGGTGGTTTACAAGAAACAATTCGAAAGCTGTTATAATGGGAAAGATGGAGATTGGAAATTGCATTATGCATTGATATCATGTTTGAATTCTCATGATGAGGCTTTGGAGTTTTATGGCGACATAAAAAAGAAATACGGTTTTGATTTATACTCCTTCTATGAATTATTGCCTGAACAAAAAGAGTATATCGATTCAGAAAGCGACATTTTCAATGAATTTTGGCTTCGAAAGTGGTAATACTGTGTCTGCAATTCTAAGAAAATGAAGATACTCCACCTTTCAGATACCCACGGTCAGCACGGGAGGTTGAAAAACCTTCCCGAAGCTGACATGATTGTTCATTCCGGAGACTTTACCTTCGGCGGAGAGGTGCAAGAGGCTATTGACTTTCTCAACTGGTTTTGTGACCTGCCTTATGCCCATAAGATATTCATTGCCGGAAACCACGACGATTGCCTATATGATGCCAATATCGATGGCCTGGATGACAACTGTCATTATCTCAGAGCAAGCAGCATCACTATTGACGGTGTGAAGTTTCACGGTGTCCCCATGTTCATGGCTGATTGCGTTACAGATCGCCAGAGTCGCCATATCGCCAATATCCCGGCTGATGCCGATGTGCTGATTACCCATTGTCCGCCGTTAGGCATTCTGGACTTTGATGATAACATTCACTATGGCTCTGATGAATTGCTTGAGAAAGTTAGTCAAGTAAAACCACTGTACCATCTTTTCGGTCACATCCACGCCAACAATGGAATCGAGAACGTCGGCTCTACCACCTTCATTAACTCAGCTATAGTCAACGCAATTTACGATGACATTCAGCCATGGCACGTCATTGAAATATAACTTTTGCAAGAATTATGGATACACCCCGTGATATAACCGGAGCTTCGACGAGACAACTGCAGTATTTCATAGTTGATGAACTACGGGCTCATGGCATCAATCCCCATGATGATTTTGAAGCCAGTTACTCATCTGTTATATTGAATTTTGGTTTCAATCATGGAATAACCGGGAGTTTAGTAATTTTCATTAGCGACTGGATGTCCCAACTCTATGACTTCATAAAATCATACAACGATATATCTGAGGCGCTGGATACTTGCAACATTCAAAAGGCTAAAGAAATATGTCCACGCTTTAAATTATATCAGATATATGGGGGGAAAATCAAGCGCCTCTAATCAGTAACTAAAAATTCCAAGTATGAATATCATATACCTGCATGGTCTCTCTTCGAGCGGCAATTCCAATACGGCTCATAGAATCAAGGAGCTTTTCCCTAAAGATAATGTCATCGCGCCGGATCTACCTGTCGACCCTTTTGACGCGCTTAGGCTCATCGACAACATTTTGAAAGCGTTGCCGGTGAACGATACTATTGTTATTGGAACCTCTATGGGTGGAATGTTCGCCCAGCAACAGGCTCCATACCGCAGAATCCTTGTCAACCCCGCCTTCCATGTTTCGACACTCCTTCGGGACAATATCGGTAAGAAGTTGCCGTTCTTCTCCCAACGCCAGGATGGAGCTACGGAGTTTGAAGTTACTGAGGAACTCTGCCGTCAATATGAGGCTATGGAGTCAAAACAGTTTGAAAAGACCTACAATGCAAAGAATGCTATAGGATTGTTTGGGAAGAACGATGAAACGGTCAACTGCAAACCGGAGTATCTTGGCCATTACTCTCTTTATCATGATTTTGAGGGAGGTCATCGCATGAACAACGAAGTAATAGAAAATGTACTCGTTCCGGTGCTTACATTCCTTCACAATCCGGGATATGCTTTCGACGGATCTGTAGATGCCAACGGAGTATGGCTTCAATATGACAATCATGGATAAACAGCAATACATCAAATACATAGCCAACGAGAGTCATTACAATGATGTATTGATAGCTTTATCTAATGTTAAGCACCATCTTTGGATAGGCACGGCCGACATCAAGGACTTATATATGAAGGATGGAAGTTCGGCAGTACAATTCCTTAGTATCATAGCTAAAATGATAAACCGAGGTGTTGAAGTCCGCATGATTCATGCCAAAGAACCCGGACCTGCGTTCCGTGAGGACTTCGACCGTTATCCGATACTTGCACAAAGTCTCGAAAGGGTTCTTTGTCCGCGTGTGCATTTCAAAATGATTATAATGGACTTTGAGACAGCCTATATCGGGTCGGCCAATCTCACGGGAGCCGGAATCGGCATGAAAGGCTGTACACGTTGCAACTTCGAAGCCGACATTCTCACAAATGAACCATCACTGGTAGAATCTGCTTCCGAGCAGTTCGATACCGTTTGGCGCGGTGCTCACTGCGCCAAATGTGGACGCAAACAATATTGCAAAGACCAAATCAAGAAGTAGAAAACAATTATAGTGATCCAAAGAATTTCTTAATAGGGTTGCCGCGAACGATGGAGTCGTGGTTGGACCATGCAGCATTGGATGCAGATTGTGTACATTCTCAACCGAAGAGGGAAATATGATTCAAATGAATCCTGATTTCATTATTCTCCGTAAGGGAAATGACGCTTCATTCTACTCACACTCTTTTGAACTTAAAGGTTCAAGACCTCTGACGCTTGAAGAGATCGCTTCTTTGGATGAAGAAAAAGCCTAATGAATAAAGATGGGCTTGTTACGCAAATAGACTGCGTAGCCATGCTTTACACTCGTTACTCCTTTTTTCTCCTTTTTTGAACATTGCCGTTGGTTTTCTCAGTGATTATATATAAATTTGCGTATTATTTCAAAAATCTTATGGGCATAAAACTCGATTTTAAACCTCTGGACCTTATTACGGTAAACTCTATATGCGAGAAATATCCTGATGACTCGGGATCTAACCGCAATCTCACTTTCTATGTTCCTGCCTATCAACGAGGTTATCGATGGAATATCGAACAAGTACGACAACTCATCGAGGATATTCGTGAATTTGGTGAGAACTATCCTCCTTCTAATGCTCAAAAAGCATTCTATTGTCTTCAACCTGTAGTTGTAAAGGAAACAGTCTTTAATAACGTCGACTGTTTTGAGGTAATTGATGGCCAGCAACGTCTTACTACCATACTTCTCATTATGCAAGCCATGACTCAAATACGACTTCAGGAATACAGCACGGAGTATATTCCCATTAAATCTGCCTATGAAATTCAATACGAGCAACGCATTCCCAGTTCGGAGTGGCTAAAGGAGGTAGTAGAGGCATTCAAGAATCCTTCAGATGATTTCAAAGATCGCAATTGCGATTACTATCATTTCTTCATCGTTTATGAGGAGGCCTATAAATTGCTCAACAAGATGAATGAGCAGGAACTGAATACTTTCCATTCGGTCCTGAAAGATTTTACGCGATTCATATGGTATGTTCCTGATGATGAAGATTCTGGCTCTAATGCTGATATATTCGACCGTCTAAATGCAGGTAAACTTTCACTTAACAATGCCGAACTAATTAAAGCTCTTTTGCTTCAAAGAAGCAATTATATGATTGACTCGGAAAATAATAAAAACGAGAGGGCCTCAGACCCATTACAACGGTCTATTGCAATCAATTGGGATCTAATGGAGCGGAGATTGCAGGATCATGAATTCTGGGGATTTATTTATAGCCGGCAGCATCCATATTCTTATGATACACATATCGAATATCTTTTTGATTTGCTCTGTGGTAAGAAAAGAGAACACAAGGAGTACAAAACCTTTACATTCGACAAATATCTAGCGGAGTATCGCGATGTAAAACGTTCCGCTACTAATGATGGGAAGGAGAAAAATGAGATACAAATCGAAATAAAAAATTGGATTGAGAATATCTGGAATGATCTGACCAATCTTTTCAATACTCTTGAAGAATGGTTCCAGGACAGACCCTTATACCACCGCATAGGTTATATTCTGGAATTTGGGAAAGATTCTCCGTCAATTGTTTCTCTTCGCGAGGAACTTCGTCCGTTGAAACGTCAGGCCCGCATAGCTCTTCTTGACGCGAAAATAAAGGATAGTCTCCAGGGGATCAGATGGAAAGATTTATTTCATGGTAAAAAAGAACTTTCCAAGGTGCTCTACCTCTATAATATTTTACTTGAAGACCGACGTGTAAATAACAATGCCCGTTTTTCATTCGCCGATTATAAGGATGTAGAGAAAGCGAAGGGTTTTGATCAGGAGCATGTTGCTTCTAATACGGATTTCGAGCCCAAGGAGGCCGAAAAGAACGAACTCGCAGCTGATATTCTTGAACTTTTTACCGGTCAATATATTAAACGTCATGGTTCCGGGAAAAACAGAATCTACGAAATGGGTGATTTCGATATCGAGCAACTGATGCCCGATGCTATTGATGATGCAAAGGCTCTCTGCCTTGAATGGCAAGCCGTACTGACTGAGGATAGGAGCAAACTCAAAGATGATGAAAAGAAAATGAAAGACGAAAGCCTTCAGTCTCTTTATGATCGCACCCTCAAATCCTTTGAGAGCGACAAAGATCCCATCCCGGACACTTTCCAAACATCTTCCGATGGCAGACAATATTCCGGCAAAGATTTTATTTGGAACTTTGTGTTGCTTAACGCATCTACCAATAGAAGTTATGGGAACAATATCTTCCCGGTAAAACGCAGGCGTATATTGCGTGACGAGTATGATGTTTATACCCCTGTGGGCACAAGAAACGTATTCGAAAAAGCAACATCTACAAAATCCGGGCAAATGTTAACCTGGACGCGTACCGATGCTCTGGCGTACTGGAATTCTATCCGAGAAGTTCTTCACGATTATATAATCCTTGATACCCCTTTTAAGTAATGAGCAAGAATATTGACTCTGATGCCAGGACATCAAGTTTTATTACCCTGGTGAATGAATGCGACATCCTCATCCCTGCAATACAGCGTGATTATGCTCAAGGTAGAAAATCTGCCAAAACAGTTCGTGTGAATTTCACGAATGCCCTACTTCAATATATAGAGGATGGTGATTCACACAGCCTCGACTTTATCTATGGTTCAGTCGAAAATGTATACGGACGTAATGTCTTCATTCCTCTTGATGGACAGCAGCGCCTCACCACACTATTTCTTCTTCATATCTACCTTGCAGGGTTTATGGGGCACAAGTGGGAACATGGATTGTCTTTCTCCTACGAAACTCGTCAAAGTTCAAAGGACTTTTGTCAAAAGCTTATCGAAAACCATGGTAATGTCTTCAATATCGATGCTCTCAGGTATTATGAGGATAAAAAAGATTCCGGAAAATATATCGGTCGACATATTCCTTCTGATGTTATCCGCAATGAGGCATGGTGGTTTACAAAATGGGACGATGACCCCACAATCGCCGGAATGCTTGTAATGCTCGACAGGTTCGACTCCATGTTCTTCAGTAATATTGATAATAACTGGGAAGATGCAGAAACCATAAAGAAGAGGGAACATACTGCATTAGCAAAGATTGAGAAAACTTATTCTAGGCTATTCAATCATGACAAAGCCCCAATTGTATTTAAGTTCCTGCCGATGAAGAAGTTTCACGATCCTGATGATTTATACATCAAGATGAACGCTCGCGGTCTCAATCTCACTTCTTTTGAGATATTCAAAAGCAAACTTCTGGATGAGGTTTCCAACAAGCTAAGTAAAGAAGAAATCAGAGATTACAAGGCAGATGTGGAGGTACGCTGGATTGAAAAACTTTGGCCGGTAAGTCGGAAAAGTGGACATTCAAATTCCGATCTGCTTCTTGAAAGAATACTCAAGGTTGTTCTTTCCTCAAATGCTGCTGTCCTTCAGCCGCTTGACCAGTTTCGCAACCTTGAGAAAATCTATGAGATGAACAATAAGTCCATAGATTTTGCATTCAACAACTATACGAAACAGGGCGTTGAGTTCACTCCCGAATTATTGAGACGCATAAGTGTGGACTGTGGCATAATCTGCAAGGGTAACACGTGCCCTGTTATTGGCGAATCCGACGCGCCTGACTTCCTGCCATTTTTCAATTATAAGGATGTTTGTCGGCGATGGATCCTTGAAGGTGAGAAATTAACCTATCGCGAAAGGTTGCTTCTCCATGCATATCTTCGATTCATGCAATTGAATCCTCAGCCTTCTACACCAGATTTCACTGATTGGATGCGTCTATTTTATAACCTTGATTCCGCATATGGAATTGATAACGCAGGTGATATATCAAAGGCATTAAAAGATGTCGAGACACTTTTTAAGAGTTATTTAGACTATCTTAAGGCTGAAAAGGAAGAAAAGTCAGTTAATACTTGGCTTGCCGGCTGTCGTAAAATAAAGTTAGAGTACCTTTGGGGTTACCAATGGCAAGAAGAAATCACCAAAGCGCAACTCCGCGAGAAATATGATGGTTGGAGGGCTTTGCTTGAAATGGCAGAACGACAGACTTATCTGAACGGCCAGATTGGTATAGCTTTATATGTCGCCGGTATTAATATATATGATGAATCAACCCAAGACGTAGTAACGCCTGTAATATTCAAAGAATATTGGAAAATACTGGAGCCATTGTTCAATGAAATCGGCGATGCGACTTCTTCCGTAATAAGAAACTATTTGATGGTACAAGCCATGCTGTCAAAAGGTAATTATTTCATGCCTGCATCAGTTGGCAGGTTTAATATCTGTAACCGGCCCAGCGACCGCGATTATTCATGGAAGGCTCTTTTCAGAATGGAAGAGAACCCATGGCCGGCCGTTGATATCTTTAAAAGTCTTGTGGACGATATCTCAGATCCCAACGATATACCTGCTTCTCTTCAAAAGATTATCAATGATGAGAAAGAAAATATGAAACTGCGTACGTTTTGGGAACAAGCACTGACATCAGAGATTGGAATTCCTATGCTTAAAAATTCAGGACAGGGATTTATAGCTAAAGACGGAAAAGATATCCTTATTTATGGTCAAAGTCGTAGAAGTCATACACATTATGAGTTTATGACTCATTATTTGTATTATTACTTAATGTTCCATCAGGAGGAATTTGGAATTTGCGATTTGCATTATATTCCGGTTCGTACAAGGGAGGCTGATTGCAAGGTCGTAGTAGGCGATAGATATGCTGTGCACTGGAGGGGTTGGACTGATAATGGGAACAAAGAATGGATTGTATATGTTAAGTCTACAGATGATGAAATTGGCAGATTTGATACTATTAATGAAGTAATCAAAGCTCTTACAGCAAAGTCTTAACAGAAACAAGCGGCTCAGTTCATTTTTATGCCAACCCATTTCAGGTTATGGCTTTAGCACTTTGCTCTGCAAAGGAATCGCTGATTCAATGTACGACCGGCATCGCCTTTTTGTCGTGGAGAGCGTCAGACCCTACGTAAAGGTGAATGCTTCAGGCAGGTGCCTATCGGTCATCTGAGCTGACCGCTCCTGTTTCCTTTGCGGCAAGTTGCCCTCCAGTGACATTGACTTTCGGGAGGTTCGTTCCCGAGACTTCCGAGAACTTGCCGAGTACACAATGGAAAATGATAGTCCTTAGCTGTAAAGGTTGCGATATGGCAGTCGCTGCGAGGCGATTATTGCGCTCTATTTGGTGGTTTACTGTGCTTTGATGCCCTTTGATGGAATATTTATCAGTTGCTGCCCTGCATCTTTATCTCATCGACTCCTACATTGAGCAATTTAGTTACCTGTGCTTGGTCGTCCGGCGTTCTTCGTCAGCGAAGCGCCAAAGGCGATTATCTTTTAGGGCGTTTCGGCACCGCCGTCGGGCTTTGGCGGTATAGCCGTTGAGCCTGGGTCTCAATCCTGACGGACTAACTTATCGGCTTGCCGCTTTGCTCGCAAAGAATCCCATAACGCATTGCCTCGGAGATACCTCCTGGGCTTTTTTGTGCGGTGGAGTGAGCCTTTGGTCGTGGGCTACCGCTCAACTGAATCGTCTTTCCGTTGCTTGCTTGGTAAGCGTTGGCATAGTACGTAGCGTTTAACGATAAACGTTTATCGATTATCGCTTGCTTGTGCTACTTCACTCGGCTTTTGCTCGTCGTAGGCACGGAAAGAGGTATGCTCTCACATCTTCGTTACACTTCACTTGATTTTTAAGGTGTTGTCGCTTACTATCGCTTCGGGTCCATAACTGCGAGAACTACGTTGTCATTTTTGATGCGAAATGATAGACAACGTGCAAGCCGTAGCACGATTATGAATTTCACATCGCTAAGTTAGCATCTTCATCTACGCTCCGCACAAGGGCAAGTCAAGTTCTCTGCTACAATCTTCCTTTTTTAGTCTGCGCCGAAAAAAGAGTATTGTCTGGCGAACCCTTGTAGGGCTATCGTGCCGGGAGGCACTGACATCAGACGCAATAACTGCAATGTAAAATCAATCGCGCCTCGGCGCACAGTTATTAACAATTTAATTCTTACGACAATGACACATATTTCTCAATTCGCAGTTATGGACTCTTTCGCTAACGAAAACGACAACGAGTTAAAAGAATATCAAGTCGAAGTGATTACTTTCGACGGTGAGAGCGAAACGGTTTACGTTGAAGCCTACAACGAAGACGAAGCCTCAAACAAGGCAGCAGCTCAAGTCGGCAACGCTGACTACACTATGGTTTACTCTTACAACTAAGCAAGCCTTCTTTCCGGAAAGACGGTCAGCCAAACGGCTGACTTTCTTTTTGCTCTCTCCACCGACGGGAACAGCGGAATGTATCTTAATCATACGGCTACAGCCGCATCGTTGCGTTTGTGCGATTGCCGCTTTACCGAGCCGGTCTTTGTTGGCTCGCTTCCGCCCGGTGCGGTTGATTGTCGCTGACGTTGGTTCTTTCGTTCTTTGTGAACTTTGCCGATTTCCATTGTTGAATTATAACGTATTCGTGGTTGTTGTCGGTAGATTTAGAGTGATGTTCTCCTAATTCGTGCTTGATAAGTCTTCTCGCCAACTGCAAGAGGCTGCATAGCATATCGCCCACGGCAGTCTTATTCGCTTAGTCAGTGTAGCATATCATTCATTGTCAAATTAAAGATACATCGTGGGAGAACGCCGCTACCCGGCTTTTCTCGCTCTCCACTTTGATGTCTCCGATGTCGTTGCTGACCGCTCGATGCTTGAACGGCAATAGCGGCACTCTTGGCTTCAACCTACGCTCCACATTTAGGTGCTGTGCCCTTTGGAAAATAGACAGCGTCAATCTTGCAGCGACTTCGAGTGTGGCTCCACTTCCGGCTGAGGCTACAACCTCTTTGTTGCTGATTGCCTTTATCGGCTACCTTTTTTGCTATGATTTTTCGGCAAGCCGGCATTTTGTAGATGAAGAACATTGGTTAACCGCAATCGCACCATTCATTTTAACTGTGCAAAGTTAGGACGATGTTCAGGCTGCAAGGGCAAGTTTGCACTCCGTGTTCCTCCGATTTTTAGCAAGCGAAAAATGCGGCAATCACCCTTGCGGCTCGACTTCACTGCTTCGTCCACTTGATTGCACGTAAAATAAACGGCGCTAATGCGCCAATGTTCAATCATCAAAAAATTAAAAATCATGACAAAGAAAGTTTCTAAGAAAGCTGAACAGGCTGCTCAACAAGTCGAGAACGTAGTTATCCCACAGCCTACAGTTACTCCACATCTCATCGTCGCTCAACGCAAGTTTGACCGCTGGTATGTCTATTTCCAAGGCGTCGCCCCGAAAGACAATGTGGGCTGCGGTTGCAAGACGGCCAAGAGTGCTCTCCGCTATATGCACTTGCTCAAACATCGCTACGGCGCGGTCATCAGCCAAAACATCTACGACAAACTCAAAATGGAAGCGAGCAAAGAGGCGTAAGCCTCTTTGTCTGTCTCCATCGATGTATAACTCTTTAATTTTACACGACAATGAACGAATATACTTGCTACACAAGACAAGGCAAATGGAAATTGATTGCCGACAGCGATATGGATGCTATGCGAACAGCCCTTTACTACTGCTGGCGTGATGACGAAGACTTTATCCGCCTCGAATTCCGCAAGGGTGCGGAGAACTACACGCTCTCAATCTTTCACATCGACAACAACTCTCACGAATGTTTCACTCTATAATTCTTTTAACAATGAAAATCGACACAGCGGCAGCCCTCTCCGGGTTGCCGCTTTTCGTGGTGTTTGTTTCAATCCATGTGTTCAATAAACGCTTCGCTTTTGGCGAGTGCTCATAGATGCCCCTCCCACCCGAAGCCGATGATGCTATCTCTCCACGTTCTCCGTTGCGCCCTCCACAGAAGTCTTTTGCCATAGCACTTAGAACAGCGGCAAGCCGCCCGGTCGGAGCATCGGAACAAGAGAGTGTAGCAATGTGAAGACTCTACGCCTCCGCGATACCGCACTCGCTACGCTCATACGGTATCTGCTCCGTCTCCGATTCTGCACACCGCTGACGCTTTGCTACACACTCTTTCAACGGCTGACGCTGTTGTCCGATACCTCCCTTGTACAAAGTGCTTTTAGGCAGAGCCTTCTCGCTCCGTTCTCCACTCCGAGCAGGATAGATAGCCTCATCGACTTCTTTCCCACTTAGCGATGCACTCGCATTATTCGCCTTGTGGCTCTGTTGATTATTCGCGCTGTGCGGTGCAACGCGGCATTAACTCCATTGCGCCTATGACGGCTGCCGCTGAAATGCTTTCGAGTTTTGTT
>UMEG01014747.1_pt1 | contig 16124 bp, 33 predicted proteins | sample 1964691 | NCBI WGS metagenome assembly UMEG01 (sample SAMEA4836014, study PRJEB28245) | human gut metagenome | biome: gut microbiome; material: fecal sample | place: Denmark | collected 2008 | reverse complement strand
TGCTCCTGCAAGCCTGGCATAAGCCATGACTTCTTATCATCACTTTTCGTCCGCATCGTTCGCAGACGTATAGCTTCTTTTCCTTGCTTTCCATTCGAATAATAATGATATTATTGAAAAGAACAATCCCGCTGAAGCCAGTAGATAAGGTACGTTCATTAATAATTTAGATACCTCGTCTGTCTTAATCACTATCAGAAGGAAAGCGCCTGCTGAAAGCAATGATATTATCGCCACAACAAGCGCTATGTTGGAAACTACATCAGCCTTACTCTTCACTCTTCTTCTCACCTAATTTTTCAGCTCCCTTCTGAAGATCGTATTTGAATACGTCAATGATCTTCGTTTCAGCAATAGCTTCGCAATTCCAGTCGCCCAACGTACCCTGCATGCCTTTAGTCAACACAGCTTCGGCATCCTTGGGATTGCCGGCCTGGACATACATATAGCATGGAGTTTTCTTTTCTTTACCTTTCTTTTCATCCAGTGTAATGTAATTCACCTTACACTTATACCAGTACTCAGCCTCTCCGTTGAAGAAGATTTCCGACACTTTAATAGGATTAATTTTTACAACCTCGAAAGAATTGTACAAATCCTTGAAGATCTCCAACGATCTTGATTCTGCCTCTGTGTAAGACAAGGCATCTACCAAATACTTTTCAGTTACTTTCTTTTTTTTGCCGTTCTCGATATTATCAATCTCGGCTTTTACTGTGATTTCAAACCAACGATTCATGTCTATATTTTTATTCAAATTAATCAATCCATTTCCTTTTGTACCATAAAGCGTTTACACCTTGATAATTTCAATTTCTTGTTTGTAATCAGATGTTACGTACATTAATTTGATGGTAAACGGACATAGGTTTACAACGACTGCCTTTTTGTCTTTAAGCAGTCTCCTAACCTTACCATGCCTTGTTGTGGACATCAGAGGTTTACCATTTATGTCTTGTACGTACACCATATCTACAAACGTTTTTAATGTTTATTCAACATAAGTCAGAGTGAAACTCTGTTAGTACCCATCGCCAATGTTATTTAAGGTTTTTTTTGTAAGCAACACTGTTCCTCAAATACCAGAACTGTTTAATCACTTACCTTAGAGCTACAGACTTGGGCAAACATCCGCAGGTAACTATCTATTCTTAAATAACGTAGTGTTTATCTCAACACTTAGGCTAATAATCGGAATAGCTTTTGGCTATTATGCATAATACAATACAAATTGGTTATGATTTGTATGAGTTATGTATTATTCTCGATTATTTACTATCGTAGCCACGAAATACTTACACCCCTCTAAGTGCGTCAGGGCTTCAATCATAGCTTCTTTTATCTCTTTTTCTTCCATTCTGTTTGTTTTTTTTGGACAAAGATATGTCTTTTGATAATAAAAAAGATTCAAAATGATTTAATTTAGCTTAATTACTACTCTTTTGATTCGTCCGGCATAGGCATGTCAAACTTTTTCCTGATAAACGATTCTGTTTCTTCATTGAATGGATAGGCCTCCTTAATAAAATTCATAGCTACCTCCATATCACCGTCTGCTATATCTTTATACCTTTCAAAGATACCAACCAGGTCATTGTTATATGAACGCTCTTGTTTTATGTTGTACACGTATTTCAACACCCTGTCTTTAATTTCATTGGCTTTTTTCACAGTATCATTGAAGGAATTTATACTTTCCAATTCTGGATCTTTGCTTTCCTTGTTTACCTTATCAAACTCTTCTTTGCTATACCCCGCTTCCCCTTTAATAGCCGGGCAAACACTTTCTTTTATGATCCAAAACTGTTCATACGATCCTGTCAGAAACCTTGATTCTATTTTAAATGCATTATATTTAACAAGCAAATTAGCCACCTCAGTTGCACCTTCTACGGTTCTAAAACCGATGCCGATATCTTTTAACATAAATACTGGAACTCCAGTTCTTGGATACACGACTTCTTTTTCGTTCTTTATATTCCAGTTTTTAGCTTCAATTGGAATACCTTTACCAGCAAGCTCTTTGTCTATATACAGACTTATCTCTTCGTCTGTCAATGCCACAATCTCATCTCTGCTTAAATCAAAAACTGTTTTCATTTCTTTTTATTTATTAAATTAAACAATCTACCTCTTTGTTCAGGCTCCGTATATTCTACCCATTTCGAGCATCATCATTTTATCAGGATTACGACTCAAATAAAACTTTCTGACTTTATGTATTTGCTTATCAAACAGATCATCGGACTCGGCAATTTGTTTTGCTGTATATTTACTCATGCTCAATTATTTTTAAAGTTTATCTATTATTTTGTCACCCATTTCCTGCCATTCATCACTCACGCTTATAACCAATCCTATGACAGTGAATGATAATAACAACGTAAAAATAAGTCATAACAGAAAGCAGATAAAAACACATACATACCTCATGATTTTTTAGTTGTTAGATAAAAGCAAAATCGGTTCATTTGACTCCGCAATTGCTTTTATTTGTTCTGGATTGATAAAACTCTTGACTTGTTCACTTATCTTACAAATAGATTTGATCATATCAACGAATAATTTTGAGGTGCATTCGTTGCATTCCACTTCCATTACCGGCTTATATCGATTGTATGACATACCTGCTACACAATTCAGCCAGTGCGCATAGGTTCCTTTTTCTGTATTTAACCTGCTGTATTCTACTTTTGTCTCTCCATTTCCATATTCAATTACTCTTTTTAGAAATGGTTTTGCATAAACACTAAAACCGAAAGGTTGGGTGTTTAAGGCATCTAAACGGGAAGTTCCATCCCTCCATTCTCCATTTTCATCGCCTCCTGTCCATTCCTTAGAGGGGTTAGGGACAATATTTCCGTTTTTGTCATAGGAAAACATGCAATTCGTTTCCAGTTGATACTTAATAATAGGCACTTCTTCTACTATTTTATAACTCAAACATCTCTTTAAAACTTCCCTGATTTGACTTTCCAAATCAGAAAGTGCTATACTATTAAAATATCCTTCATTGCCTAATCTGTTTGTAGGTAATTTGATCCCATAAGAATGAATCTTGTCCACATCTTCTTTTGACAAGGTAGTGGTAAACACTCCTTCTTTGGTGACATTTACTTTAACAGTTACGGACAAACTGTTGTTAGCATTCTTTTCCGTTATATTTAGTGTTGTTAATGCTGCCATAATCAGATCTTTTAAAATCAATTCGAATAAATATAATACATTCCTGCTTCATATACCCTATGTACATCAGGGTCATTCTTGTCTTCCGGTTCCAATTCACTCTCTTCGCGAGTATAATCCCATTCAGAGTTGTAGTACATATCCTCATTTGTTTTCTCCAAGGAGCAATCTTTCATCAAATTCATATTTTCTCCCCATACTGCAACTTCTTGTCGTTGCTCTTCTTCTGTCATAAGGGATATTTTGTCTTTTAATTCTTTCCAGGTCATGATTTCTAAAATATGATCAATAATTCATTCTACATCAAAAAGTTGATCTAACACCAATAATTCTGCATCCATATCTTCATCTTTCGGGAAACGAACTTTTATGTTTCCGAACTTAGATGTCTTAAACAAGATGTAGGGGTTCATGTCTTCGGCAGTCACCGGCTTATATTCCTTAACCTCCGACATCTTAAGATACCAGTCGCCTATTTTTACAAATCCGGAGAAGACAGAACACAGATGCGCTTTTACAGACTGTATCTCCTTTTTATCTTTGAAAGGTATAATTTCCTCCTTTCCCCTTATCCTGATTGACAGGAAAGGACGAATGTTATCTGTTTCATTTTGGAACTTGAAGCCTGTTATGGCTTGCTTTGGGATTCTTCTCCCCATTAATACAAAATAGCTCATTGTTATAAGTGATTTTGTTTTATGTCAGGTAAGTAATTTGTAATAACATCAAGTGATATCCATAACTCTGGCTCTATGCTGTTTTTTATTCTATCACTGAAAAGAGAATTATCATCACAATCACAATGAGAGATTGTGATATAACAATCTTGATAATCCCACCAATGAGCCGATTTAAAATCGTCCCCTCCATTCCAAAACCCTATTCTTATACCTCTTGGGTTGAAATCTTCATCTATCCAACTTGGATGGTAAGCCAACACCTCTTCTCCCTCTGGAGGTTTTTCCTCTTTGAATTTCTTCCAGTTCATTTTTTTTCTTTAATTAATTATAAATTGTGTTAAATTATATTTATTTCTTCCCAATCTTTTTAATCTTTGTTGGTCTTGACAATCGATGATCCTTTTCTATCGGTCTACCGAATACATCATTCCTGTATCCTTTATATCCTTTCTCGTAAATGCTAACCCTTGCGCAGAACTCAACCTCATCGCCCGGTAACAAATCGGCGCTTTCGAATCCTTTTGTCAAATCAAACCACAAATGGTCTGTTACTACTTTACCATCGAGTAACACGTCTTGTAAAAGTATTGTCTTTACAAGTCCTTTATACCCATCCCTGAATCCAAAACGAATGAATGTCGCTGTAAATACGTGTCGCTCTTTTGAGCCTATTATTTTCAATTCCTTTCTCATGTTCTTTCATTCATTTGTTTCGCTTATAAAATTAACAACATTCTTTAGATACCCTTCTGTCATCTCTATGAAATTCACACAATCTAATTTGCTTAACTTGTAAATCAATGCCGGATTGTGTACTATGGCTATAATTTGCGTTTGTGGTTTATGGAATGACAATACATTATAAATTTGCATTATGTTGTCAATGTCAAGATTCCTGTCTGGCTCATCCATGAGAACCGTGTATTCAAAACTGCTTTTTGTTAATGTTATGCGATTTCTTTTATAATACTTCAACAGGTTATCAATTCTTTTAATCCAAAACGCATTTGATTTTTTCTTGTATTCTACAAGATCTTGTATTGGAAACGCATAATCCTTTTGGCCGAACATTAAATTGAAAAGTGATTCCAATGATAACACCACTTTCTCTCCATAAGATTTTTGAATACTATTTATATACAAATCGAAATTGTTGATGTTTTTCAATACATTGTTTCTATCTGTCTCTATTAACGGCAATAAACGAAATACTTTCCCCACATAATCGGATGATATATCAATCCCATCGAGAACCTTACCATCATCATTATCAAATATAGATAGAAAATCCAGTGCCTCGGTCGGCATTTCAGAGCACATGGATTTCTCGCATAACGCATACATTGATATTATGTTAAGCAAGGTCGATTTTCCACTACCGTTTTTACCTATAATTACATTCACTCCTGACTTGAAAATAAATTCTCTGCCATTTTCAAATGCTTCTATATCCGAAACATATTCAAATGGAGTTTTTGTATTGTCTTTTATTTTTACTGATGTTATCATTGTAATCCTTTTTAAAAATCAATTACCGTCCGAACCATGTCTCCGACGTGCTTGTTGCCGGTGCCCGTGAGGCCACTGGAGAAGACCACGTACCACGCGACGGCCTGGCTGCTCTCAGTACTGGACCAATACCACGTCGAGGAGAGGGGAGATGCCGAAACATAAGTGAATGCTTTGTTTAGTTCGTTCATATAATGGGCCATTAAATTTAATTGACCAAGAGATGGTATATACTCGCCATCTTCCAGCAGATTTCTCAATTTTGGATTTCTGGTTACAAGGCGTTCCGTATTGCCGCGTCCGTCAATGTCAAACAGCGCATCACATTCACGTTCATAATATGTCCCACTTCCGGATTCTTCACGGCTATCATCGTCAAGCAATTGTACGATATCATGCTCTGTCAGTGAGATTGCAAATGACATGTATCTGTGCTTCAACCCGATGTATCGTACACAATCTTTTGAGTTATGGCCGGTAAACGGCTCTGCATGTCCGTCTTTGTAGATTATATACAGTCCATCAGTTGACTCTTTCTTATCCTCTTCGGATGGTACTCTGTTTTCACATGTACATTTCTCACTTTTGGATCTTACGATTATATTCAATTCATTTAATACATGATTCCTGATGACATTCTCGCACGCTCTTCTTACAAAATCATGATCTCTTTGTTTGAGTTCATCATTCACCATGCATCTGATCCAGTTTTCTATCTGATTGTCACCTCCATATGTATTAACCATGTACCGTTTTACGTGTTTCTCCAATAACGGTTCTATGTTTTTGATTATATCTTCTTTGGTAAGATGAAGTTCATTTAGTATGTAGTTCCTTACTGCCTTGTATTCTTTACTTGTGCTCATGATATGCCTATTTAATACTGTGAATCATATTTTCTTTCTCTCCCGCTGTCTTCCCCTATAGGATTATCCCATCCGTATTTTACAGCCGTAGCTTTAAATAGAGGTAGCCCGTAAAATCCATAATCATCCTCATCCCAGTCTTCAAGACCTTCTTCCAGGATGTAGTTCCACATCATCACACATTCAAACATTAAACTGGCTGATATCCCTCTCTGATTTAATGCCTTTTCAAAACCGAATCTTACATCTTCTTCAAGCTGTTTCAAAACATTCTCCCTGGTAAATTCAACTACAGTACTGTTCCACCTTTCTTCGTTATTGTATTCTTCGTTCGGCTCCATACCGAAATCCTTTATCATGTTATATGGGATAAATTTAGCCAGTCTGTTAAAATCTCTACCGTCTAAACATTTTGATGCTAATCCTTTAAGTTGTTCTAATGTTTTCATAAGCAATTTTGTTTTATAGGTTAATCCCATCCTCCAGTAGTGTACAAAGATACATCTTCCTCCTCTACGTTTACACCTTTAATAGCCTGTAGAAGTTTTTTCTTTGTCTCCCGGCACATATTGTAACCATATCCTTTATACCGATATGAGCGCTCCCATGTACTTATTGATCATAGTGCCATAATTCTCTCTACCGCAATACCTGTTCTTTCCTCCAATGATCCATGCCTCATCGTCTCTATCTGGAGATATGGAGTTAAGATACTTTTCATAATCCTTTCTGCTCTTTTTATTTATATCCATATTCCACTATATTCCACTATATTTATGTTATCGAATTTTTCTTTTATAACATCCAAGGCTCCACACTCGTTTGTTACCATAACATACTTTCCTGGCTTCATTCTCCACAGATTAAAATATCTTGTCACATTTATAATGCTATTAAATAATGATATTTCGTATCTTGTGTTCCCATTTTCATCATGTCCCGCTTTTTTAAAATAACATAGGGTCGGCTTGTATTTGAAATAATTAAAAAGCCTATACCATCCCTTTCCGTTACATGTTTCACAATTCCATATTCCAGCAAGCTTCCTATATCCCCTTACCGGTATTCTCTCTATTTCTTTTGGTACGATCTTGACATACTTTCCTTCTCCGATTGGTATGGTCATATTACCTGCCTCTTCAGTACAAAAGTATTCTATTTCAGATGCCATTCCTTTATACACATAGAACCGGTATAGGTTCCCGTCAGGGTCTACCCGATCCATGTAATATAATATCACTTTGTCTACTTTTATCTTTTTCATTCCTTTATTCTACTTATCTTTAAATTGTTATTCTTACAGTATTCCTTCAACCAACTATCTGTTAGATAACGATTGACTCTATCGTATTTCTTTTTCGGACCCTTGCTCCAAAATTTCCATTCGTTTGTGATATTGTACCCATATTTATCAAACCAATAGATATAATACACTACGTTACCGTATAAATCCACTCTTTTTCTTTCCTGTATGACTACCTCATAAGGTATCTCCTTGTCTCTTTTTCCCATCTTTGTCCTCCTTTCTTGAATAAAAAAAACGGCACCTATCTTCACAGACCAGTGCCGGCAACTAACTCGCATGGAAAACTACTTAACCTCAACTAATTCTACAGAGTTGTAGAATTTAGTGAAGCTACCAACAAATTCTCTTATATTTTTATATTCTTCTGGTCGTTTTCTGTTACCATCTTTTATATAATTCACCCACAGTCTATCCTCTATGTTCTTAATCGCATTCTCTATCGTAAATTCGTCGCTGACGCTCATTAAACACGAAGACCCGGTTTTCTTATGTGGTTTATATATCCTTGAAAAAGACCACATTTTTATTCTATCATATATATATCCGTTGTTGGGATAAACGAATCCTATCCGGCTGTCACCTTCTTTAGCGTAAAACACACCTGGCTCCTTCCCGCCCTTTCTATATACTACAAATCCTTTTTCTTTTAGGATATTAACCACTTTATCTAATTTATTTTCTACGTTCATTTTCATGCAAAAATTTAAAAACGACCCTCATTATAGTTGCGAAGTTCTCTACCTTAACCCACTCATGAGCTACTGCTCTAAGTACGGATGTTTCGTATGTCGGAATATCGTCTTCTTCAACCACCTTACAAGAAGCCAGAACTCCTTCAGTCGGCTTTAGTCCGAGGTCATGCAGCTCGCAGAGACCGCCCGGCTGGCGGAATGCGCACCACCCGTCTTTCACTGCAAGATACCCTACCATCCACATTGTTTCTTTTAACCTGTCAGCGTATCCGGCATCTATGATAGCCTCTATGTCTTTTGGCGTACCAATACAAGGAACCTTACACATATTCTTGCATTTATCACATGTACAAGGTTGCTCCCATCTGTTATGATCTATGCCAACCAACTTCTTTATCCGTTCTACTTCCTCTTTCATACTTCTTTTGTTAGTTCATCATAATAAGCTTTCAGTTCCGGTGAAGCGTATTCCATAAATGCTTCAAACAAGTAGGGTACCTCTATTATCATATTCACATTACAACCTTCTGCCTGTGAAAGCAATTCAGGATCATTACTGTACAGACACGCAACATGAGCACCTATATTAAATACATGCAAATCTATCCTTACGTATTCTATACATGAAGACAATGCATTAAACAAATTCTTTACTTCATTCTTGTCAAAAAGTTCTACAAATTCTCTCAACCCCATCATTTTACTACCCTTTCTATGTGTTTAATTAATACTACCGCCATTCCATTGCCGGTTTTTATCGCACATTCCGATCCTTTTATCCATTCTACACACCCTACATACTTTTCTGTAGCATGAAATCCGGGATTGTATTTTCCAGATGTACTGAACTCTACCGTATCCCCTACCTTCAGATCATCAAAAGCAATAGACCATGTGGTCCAAATTCTATCATGTCTCCCAGGCTGAATGGCTCCGATTACGCCTTTTTTACGACCGTTTTTTATCGCCCTTAGTATTATCTTTCTATCACCTTCGATAAGGCTGCAAAAGCGCCCGTAAAAGGTCAAATCAACCTGTTTTCCTCCTATTTCTTCTCTTATTTTTGTTATTCTGTTCATTTTCTGATTTTGTTTTATTTTTTTCTTTGTTTTTTCTATCTTCTATAGAAGATGATAATAACATTATCTTTTCTATGTTACTTTTTGACTGTAAAAAAGAATCGCATTTCATTACTACTACCACCTTCTTAAGCTCCCCATTATCGTATAGCGATACACGCATCATGTTTTGCGCCTCGTCCACTATCAGACCTGGAGTAGTCTTAACCATTTTACGTAGCTTATTATACTCCGGTCTTTCCATTTCCTCTGTTTATTACTCTATAGTATTTATCTTTATCTCCCTCTTCCAACTTCTCCAGATAGAAAATTCCATCATGTAAATGAGACAAACAAAACCTGTATCCATATTTCTGCACTCTTCTTACATGATCCCGCAGTCTTATTTCTTCACTTTTGTCTTGTACTTTGATCTTAATACTGTCTCCTTCTTTGATTGTGTATAAAATAGTTTGAATCTCTTCTTTTTTCATATTATAAAATAATTTAACGGCAGCACCTATACTCACGCACCAATACTGCCTTATGTTTAACAATTAAATACTTAACTCTTCAATGGTCAAGCCTTTTTCTTCTGCCCACTTTAACATCGTACATAATTCTGTTTCTGATTTATATTTCGGATCACGCCACGCCCATCCGTATTTATCCAAAACATGGTGATATAATTCGTCGGCTTCTGCTGTATGCACGTCATTGAATAAATACTCCGAACCTTCCGGTATAAGCATTTCTGTTGTTGCGAAATCGGAATACAACAAACATTCGTAAGCATATTCTGTTATTTCACTCCATGCTTCTCCGGCTTTAAATCCAAATTCTTTTACAAAAGCCAAAGTTAGATACATATTTAATAATATTGTTACATCATATCCGGAATCCGACTTTCTTTCTATTATTTCCTTTTCAAATTCCTTTAAATCTTCAGGCCCTAAAAAGATGTATCCTGATACCGACCGGTAATTAGTCTCCGCATACTTCTTGCATTTATCATCATTGACAATCTTACTAATGTTAGATAACATCTTTTGCCTCCATTCATCACAAAACTCTACCTCTACGTTCATCCAATCAGTACCATAATTATATTCTTTCGGATATCCGACCGATGTTACCTTTATGTTATTCACGCCATATCCGTAAAGGCGTTCACTTACCTCATTCGCCCATTCCTGTACAAAAGGAATAAACTTATTGTAATAAGAATCAAAATCAAAATCCGATTCCTCCTCATATTCTGGCATCTCTTCATAATCCTGTTCAAAGAAATGACGAGGATCTGCTATTGTTTCGTAGAAACTTACGTTAATGAAACAAAACTCGTTGGTTGTCGTTTTTAATATCATAACTTTTTGTATTTACGTACATTTTTCTTGCCATAGAATCTACACATGGCACGAATCTGACTATAAAATACTTTTGTCCTCCTGGCCTCAAAGTATTTAAACATTTCTTCATTCTTTGTTTCCCAAACGTAATCCGTTTGGGAACTCATGCGATCTTTCTCCTTGCGTGAATAATGGTAATATGATACCACAACACGTTTCATACCATTCTTTACAGGTACGATATTTACGTCTATACTATTCTCTGTCATATTATTATTGTTTTATGCATTATACAAATACAAAGAGCGCATACCTTCACAGGCCGGCGCTCCTTTCAATAAAAATGAAAAAACTAATATTACATAAACATATTGTTTTCTACTCTTTATTACAATACTTTTGTTCCGCAATTATTATATCTTCCGTACTCTTTTTTCGTATCATTCAAGATTTCAAAAACCATCTTCTTGTGATCTTCGTTTGGTAACCTATCCTTAACAGCCGATATTACGCCCGCTATAGACGTAAAGCCTGAATCTGTTATTGAACACAGCAACACGCCTCTGTCGGCTCCGGTGCTTATTGCTGACGCCTTTATAATATCATTCTTATATATTCTCATAACTTTTTTGTTTTATTGTTTGTGAGATGCCCAGAATCGAACCAGGACCGGCACATACGCACCGGCACGCCGCGTCATCCCCTCTATGATGCAGAAATAGGCATGCCTATCCTCACGAACCGACATGCCAAAACCCAAAACTTAATTTGATGAATAAAATAGATTAACAAAAATACTATTCTAATTCTTTTATAATATCTTTCACAATATTCAGCCTTACCTCCTTCGTTTCTGGACTAAGACAACCAAACCACCCATAAAACGTTCTTGTTTCCTCTGGTTCTGTGGCCATACTTATCTTCTCCTCCAATTCCGGGAAATATATTCTCACCATTTCGTCTGAACGAAACTCATAGATATTTTTATGTGTTTTGAAATACATAAACACTACATTTCTTAACGCAACACATATGTATTCCCCATCCTCTAACCTATCAATCATCTCATATACCTTTTTCCATATGAATAATCGCTCTTCTTTTGTAAACATATCTTTCTTTATTTTTGTGGTATTATTTGACTGTACGCAGACTTTTCCATGTACACAATACTATGCTCCTGTCCAAGTATTTTCTTTGCTGCTTCTTTCTTTATCGCGCAATATCTCCCTGTACGATACGGATTCTTTTGATCTGATCCATCCTCAACTTCGATAATAAAACAACCTCCGTCATCTATTATCTTTTTGCAATTGTCACATATTTCTCCCGTGCATATATAATGCGGCGCCTGCCCTTTGATGTTATTCCCTAATAAAGCAATCCCCATCTCTTCACCGCATACTATGCATAGTTCTATGGATGGATTCAACCCATGCTCTGGATGCAATACAATACCGTCTTTCATTTTCTATCCTCCTTTATTAATTCTATTATAAACTTTTTATCTTGTTCCCACAATGGCAGCCCTTCTTTTACTGTGTATGCCACTGTTTCCCTCTCTCCTATTAATCGCACGGCAATCTCTCTTGCTTTCAAGTCATCCTCCTCATGCGATTTGTTTATTAAATCATAGGCACATGATTCCACCTTTTGCCTTTCGATTATTATCGAACCCATTAACTCGCTTATATGCGATCCTAAAAACGATAAGACATTAATAGCTTTCCCAATATCATTTGAAATAGCACTTGCTAAATACATCTTATCCATATACTCCGGCAAAGCCTCGTATGCCGTTTCTATGTTTTTATACTGATTTTCGTTTACCTCCCTTTTAATCAGTTCTTCAAATTCTTCTTTTAACATGTTCTTCCCTATTTTAATGTTGTGTGAGATCGCCGGAATCGAACCGACTTGCTGCACCATGAATCCCATAAAGCAAATGCTCCGATCTTCGCAGATGGGAGCATTCTGTCTAAAGCATAAGAAAATTAATGAAGAAATTTTTCTCACTTACGCCATAGCATCTAAAATAGCTATCAGCACTATTTCTATGACAAACATAATAGAAAATATCTTAAATGCCTTTTTCATATCGCTATCTCCTCCTTTTTATTTTTTTAGTTCCACAATAAACTGTTCCGGCTCTGCTCCGACCTACGTTCCACCTACAACCGCAGGCCTTAGCCCAAGGCGCCGCCTACTCCCACTCTATGGCAGCCTGTTCGTACCTACAAGGCCAATCCCCTTCTACACAACTATCACTACCCCATAATAAACATGTATCTTTATAACAATCATAAAAAATACATCTCTCACAACTGTAATCCTTAATTTTCACACAGCTAACTACCTTAGCATATACTATACCATCACTGCCTTCTATTCCTTTCACCCCAAAAATAGAACCTTCTACTTCTTTACTCAAATCTAAGTCAGGCGCAAAATCATATACGTTCATACCATCCATATTTTAATTGTTAAACATTCCTCTTAAAAAAAAATACTCACATAATGCAGTCCTTAGCCCTTAATCTGTTGGAAGGAACCTATGTAATGCTGTTTTAAGCTCCTGTTATACTTGATTTTGTGGAAATAATCCACATTATGCTGTTTTAAAGCACTGTAGGTCTTAATTTTGTGGGAAAACCTACAGAATACTGTTTTAAAACGCTTATCTATTGAATTTTGTTGGTGGGATTTTGTTGGTAGGAAGTGCCCTCCCTCTCCCCTCTCCCCCTCCCTCTCTCCCTCTCCCCCTCTCCAACCCCGGCTAATCCTCCGGCTTCCCGCATAGAACCTGCGCTCTCAGCCTCACTACCGGCCTACGGAGAGCGCTACTGAGCTATACTATGGAATGGGATATAGAGTGTTTAGAAATAATATCATTCCATAGAGAAAATAGAGACCTTCAGCCCACGCCCTACCGTCTACTCCTCCTATCCAGATAGATATTCAAACCTATAATCAAAGCCAAAAACGAAAAGCAAAAGACCATTACAACATTATACTGATCTGCTCCATACTCCAACATAGAACGGATACCAACCGACAAAAAATACAAGTCAGCTACTAATAAAAACCACCACATAGAATAAAAAAAATACAATAAGTATGTCCGAAAATACGGGGATTATAAAACCTAACTAATTGATAATCAAGCATACATCATTTTTAAGAAAAATACAATAAGCCTAATTTTCAATCCATAGAGACGAAAAAGGCGGCATCCGACACCCTATTTTGGGTCAGAAAACCGCCTCCAGTTTCGTTTTAGACCAATTTTAACGACATGATATAGACAAAATACCGGCATTATATCCGAACTCTCATATTTTAGTTTCGTTTTAGACCAATATCGTTCACGTCCGCCGTTCACTCTCAGAATATCTTACCAATAAATAGAAAGAGTAGGATACAAAAATAGGGCTGCTCCGATATTCGAAACAACTCTATTCCTGTTTAAATACTGTTTATGTTTTCTTTCACGTATGTTCGTGATGTATGGACTTTACGTTTGCATTTGTCCTTTCCTGTATCGGAATGATACGCTTCTTTGAGATCACGATACAACATAAATTCACGATACGCTCTTTTCCTCTTTTCTTTAGCTTCTTTCCTGGACAGACCGCGAACATCTACCATGTAAGATTTAAATTTCCTTTCCATTTTCTTTATGCTTTAATTATGATTAATTCCAGCGGTTAAGTGCTTCGATATAGAAACCCTCCGCCTCTTTGTACTCACTTTCGCTTAATGTTTCCACCGTATCTATGTAGTTACGCAATGTTATTTTTACGCAACTGTTTTTAGATTTATTGAACGCTTCAGTTAAAGCGTTAATCATTGCTTTCTTTTCCATGCTATTATATTATTTATAATTTAGAGGTTGCTCTGGAATCGAACCAGACACGCATTCCTATTCTATACGAATTTTATGCTACAACCAACAGCCCGTAATTAGTACGTAGTTCTTGTGTACAGGCCCGTACTATGTTGTTATTATATTTTCCGTCTGCTACACAATTTAGCCACAAATAAAGGCGATTGTGTCCTTGCGTTTTGATACGGCACGTCCCTACATGGTAGGCTACATGCTTGTACCCTGTAATTTAATCTACAGCCTTGTTCTATTTTTCGTGTAAGCAAGTAAGACACGTTTCGATCTGGAGATAAACCTCGTACAACGGCATGTTTTCCAAACTGTAATCACATACCTAACATAACTACATTTATCCAATGTAGTACATGCAGTAATACCAGCCCTTTAATTGCCAACGGCAAGGGCAACGGTATATCTATCTCCAATATGTAAAATAACTCTCTATTTTGTCAGCTTCAGTCTAAAGCATACGCGGGACGTGCACCCACTGACAACGGCGTACAGACGCGTTTAACGGTACGCGCCTAACCTTTTTTTACTGCTGGTTGCTTTCATGTGTTAAATACTCACTCACGCACTTTGCAATGGTACGGATTGAATAAGATTTAATCTTAACGGCTACATAAGTAGCTTTATACTCATCCGTTTCTTTAACAAGCCACTTTGCGCTTTTTTTAGTCTCCAACGTTTCAGCGGTTGAAAAACCGAAAGATTTATACTCCCCGCCATAAATCACATTTTCCGCGCACCAATCAGCCGTTTTGGCTTCAATTCCTTTTTCCTTGTCTACCTTGTTATCCTTATATACTTTAGAGTATAGAGAAAATTTAACAAAGGTATCACCCACTTTAGGCAACATTTGGCTACACACGGCAACCAGCCGTTTTTTGTCCTTTGCGAGTGCTGCAACCTTTACAGCATATTCGGCTGGTATTTCCAACGTCTTACAAATTGCTTTCAGGTCAGCACCATTTGCAAATAAAGCATTATACAACTTTACAGCACCCACCAAATTAGAGGCATTCTCTTTAATAACAGCATTTTGCAGCTTGTTTACATTTTTCTTTGTAATCATAACATTATGTATTTATTTGTTAAACAATATCACCTCAATATATCACCTCTTTACAACGCAAAGAGGCAAAAGGTATTGCCATACAATACACCCAACGGGAGTATATATATAGCTTCATTATGTAACACCAATATTCTCGCTTTAACACATTGCAAATATACTACATTTATCATTACTACAAATATATATGCTATATTTTTTTTGTTAAATTGTATTAATTTCAATTCTATTATCTGATTATCAGCAAGTTGCAAAACACACAATAGCAGTATTATACGCGTACATTAATATGTAGGATATATGTTTATTTAAGTGGCTTATAATCAATGAGTTATCATAACGCACTGGTTTACAATAATTTAAATAAGTGTTTGATAATCAGCGAGTTTTACGGTTTGAGGTAAAAACGCGTTTCCGGTTTTCCAGCGAAGGGGGTGTGGGGGAGAAAACGCGTTTCGGGGGCGGGAGGTTCGTGATAGGTACCCCCTCTCTCCCATCACATAAACATTTTTTCATA
>UMEG01024951.1_pt1 | contig 16408 bp, 19 predicted proteins | sample 1964691 | NCBI WGS metagenome assembly UMEG01 (sample SAMEA4836014, study PRJEB28245) | human gut metagenome | biome: gut microbiome; material: fecal sample | place: Denmark | collected 2008 | reverse complement strand
AGTAGAAGAAGAATTCTGTTATCTTCTAAGAAATCAGAAGTACCTAAGGAATTTACAAGAGTGTCTTATATTCAAAAGAATGGTGACACTCAGTATATTGATACTGGAGTCATAGCTAAGCCTGAGTGGACTTATGGATTTGATTTTGAAAGAATTGGTAAGTTTAGCTATTTATGTGGTGCCGACTTGGGTTATACTGTTACAGGATTTAACATATCTATGGACTTTAATGATTACTACACAGGATTACGAGTGCTACCGTTTGTATCGAACGGTTTTCAACCCTCTAAAATATTCCCAGAAATAAATAAAAGAATGTTGATAATTAAGTCGCCTACTAAGTTCCAAATTGATGATAAAGAGATTAGCGTAGTAAATGGTAAAACTTACAATAAATGGAACTTAACAATTTTTACAACTAATAGAGTTAAAGTACCACAAGTTGGTATAGGATTTGAATGTAATTATAGATTATATAGATTCTGGATTGAAGATGCTACTGGAAATTACATTAGAAATATGTTACCGTGTAAAGATAAAGAAAATAAACCGTGTATGTATGATACAGTTAGTCAACAAGCATTTTATAATGCAGGTACTGGAGAATTTACTGTTGGAGAGGAGTTGAAGTAGTTGAGCAGAAGAAGGTCTTTATTAGTTCAATCCACTAAGTCTCAACTTCCACAAGGATATAAGCAGGTTGATTATCTTCAGACTGACGAACAAGGTAATGCTTATATAGATACGCAGTATATTTATGATATTGATAGTTTAATAAGTTGTTAGTATTTATTTAATATTAAGGATACATACGCAATCTTTGGTATCCGGTCTCCAAATTATAAAATGGTAGCAGTAGGAACAGGTTATGACTTGTATTATGATAGGTCTACAAGTAGTCACGTTGTTGAATCTTTCGGTGCTGCTGTATCTACAAAGTATCAAATTTGGCAAGAGCCAAAAAGATTGGCAATTAAAACACTTGAAACTCAATTAGTAAGATATGCATATACAGATGACAATTATCAAAATGAGACAAACGCAAGTTTATTTATATTCACAGAAAATGAAAGAGGTAAAAAAGGAAAGAGGTCCAAGTCTTTGAGAATTTATTCGTTCTCAATAACTAAGAACAATGAGTTAGTTGTTAATTTAGTTCCGTGCAAGGACGATAAAAATGTTCCTTGTTTTATGATACAGTTAGAAAAATAACATTATATAACTCCTCTACATCAGGAGAATTTATTACAGGAAATGAGGTTTAATTATGTTAGCAAAATTAGTTGATGGTCAGTTAGTAGTGGAACCTAAGAAAGTAGTAATTGCTAATCCAGAAGAGAGTCTATTAAAGACTTATCTTGGATTTAAGGATTATGAAGAGGACAGTGTTCCCGATTATGACCCAGAAACTCAGTATGTTGAAGCGAGTTATGAAGATACTGAAACTAAAGTCATTAAGCACTATACTGTTAAAGATATTCCTAAAACGGTTGAAGTTGGAGTGTAATGCGTAATTGTATTATTCAGTACACCTAATTGTTAGTACTTAATAACAATCAACCCTTAGAGTCAAACAAAAGCAGCAAGAATTTGATCTTGCTGCTATTTTTGTACTCAATATATTAAGAAACTATTAAGATCTCTTGAAATTAAGCCAATATTTCGTTATAATATATGTATAAAACATGTTCGGAGGAATATTTGCATGAAATACTTAAAATACTATGGAAATGCTGTGGGAGTAATCTGTTTATCCGTCGGCATATTTGTTTGTTTGTGCGAGACGGACGATCCAAGATGGTTTGAATTTCTCCTTTGTGGCCTAGGTTTAACCATTTTAGGGGCAATTTGTATTGCATTGGTGAATAATCCGAAACAATTCATCAAATCTTTAGAAGGTTACATTGTTTTCATTGCATATTGTATTGTAAAACTATTTAACTCTGTAAAAGAAAAGTGCAAAATTCTTAAAAAAGAATACAAATTCGTTAAATACTTTAGGAAAAAAGGATATACTTGGAAAATGATCTACAAAACTATCAAAAAATCTAAAAGAAAATACAAAAACTTTGAAATTTATTTAGATGTTTTAGTTTTACAAAATAGATGTGATACCATTGTAGATGAAATTAGAAAGGTTCAAAAATGATAAACAAAAACCAGCAAATAGCTATAAACTCAAATAGTAAAAGAATACTATGTTTAGCTGGGGCAGGTACAGGAAAAACATTTACACTTATACATAGAATAATGAGATTGATAGATGATGGTGTATCACCGTCATCTATTCTTGTTCTTACATTTACAGAAGCAGCTGCTTTTGAAATGAAAAGTAGATTTACAGACAAAGAAAATTCTCCATTATTCTGTACATTTCATTCTTTCTGTTATTCTATGATATGCAATGACAGAAATATACGAAATAAGTTAGGATACAATCAAAATACACCTCCTACTATAATTTCTGAAATAGAATACAAAGAGATTGTAAAATCACAGAAACTGAAATTCAACATAAAGTTGTCATTTAAGAAATTTGAAATCGGCAACAATTTAACACAAAAAGACGAACTAGAACGAAGAATACTTAAAAATGCAGTTAAAAATGAACTATGCAAGAAAAATGTTATAACATTTGACATCATCTGCAACTCTGTAGCTGACCTATTTACGTCAAACTGTAAAGAAACACAACAATACAAAGAAAAATACTTATATGTTTTTGTTGATGAATTCCAGGATACTGATATGAATCAATTTCAATTTGTATCTTCTTTTTCAGAATCAAATTTATTCTGTGTAGGCGATGTATATCAATGTTTATATACATTCAGAGGTGCTTGCCCAGATATAATCAAATCAATTGCAGATAATCGAGATTGGCTTACAATAAAGCTGTTTGAAAATTACAGATCTCTTAGTATGATATGCAAATATGCAAACAATATCAATAAACTGTATAGAAATGAACCATCTAACTATTCTATTGAACTTAAATCAAAGCAAGAAGGCGGAACTGTATCATCTCTAATAGACCTTAATTTAGATGAAGTATTGTCTACTTTCTTTGAACAAAAACTACAAGGATCATCTGCAATATTAGCAAGAACCAACAGTGAAGTAAATTTAATCAAAAATAAATTAGATGCATTGAATATATCGTACACAAGTAAACCTTCTAGTACATACATCCAAGATATAATCCAATCATATTTATCTAACAGTTATTTTGTTTATTACTTAGCAAGTAAATTGAATCAAGAAGATTATGGAATCTATCTGAAACAAAAATTAGTTTGCAAAAACATAGAACTAAAAGACTTCATCGAAATGTTTAACTATTATTCATTCGAGAATTATTTGTTGGTTGTGGATTCAATCAAATCGGTATTATGTACCAAAAAATCAAACATGAGTAAATTGATTAGCTTGCTAAATCTATTTAGAATTGAGGAGAAAGATCTATCTAAATTCAACATATCAACAGAACAAACAATGCTATCAAGTATCATAGATTATTCAAACAGTTGCAACTATTCATCCGATTTGTATGTAGGGACTATACATTCAGTAAAAGGATTAGAATTTGACAATGTTCTTGTAACTGGAGTAAATGGAAAATCCTTCAAATTAACAGATGAAGATAACATAAATTGCTTCTATGTAGCATGCACACGAGCAAAAACAAATTTATACGTAATGGATGGTGATATACTTTGAAAAATTGGATAGAAGATAGCGAGAGGTATAACAATACCAAATTACTATTAACCTTGCTATCTGGCCATTTATCTGGCCACCAAAAGTATGGTATGCTTAACTACAGACTATGTATATATGAAGATCAGGAAGACGGTGTAGAGTGTCTAACTTTCTTTCCTAATTATATGTGCTACCCAAGTAGATACAATAGGAAGAAATCAGACAAACAAAATTTACTGTATCATGTTCTATACAATCATTTACATCTAATCAAAAAGTGCGATGAAACAAAAGCAGCAATAGTTGATAAAAATTCTTTCATTGCCGGAGAGTATGTATATAGATGTGACCCAACGAGTAAGAAGAGAAGATGGGAGAAAATCCTGTAAGGAGGAATTATATGTATAAAATTAAATCTGTCGAAATAACCGGGATGCACAATGTAGATCATAAAAAATATGATCTTTCAGATTTTACATATTTCTATGGAAATAATGGTTCTGGAAAATCAACTGTGCTACAAGCAATTCAATTAGCATTGCTAGGCTATATTCCTGGATCAAAAAAGACAAATGAAGGAATATTTGCTCATTGTAATTGTAATGCTATGTCTGTTAAATTGACAGTAGAAAGCAATACAGACAGTTTTTCTATTTCACGAGCATACAGTAAAACTAAATCTGGATCAATTTCTAAAGTTGAAGTACTTCCAGAAAATATAAATATGGATGACATCTTAGGACAAGTGCAGGTCCCTATTTTCAATTTTAATGATTTTATTAACTTGACTCCTAACAAGCTCAAAGAATGGTTCATAAACTATATACCATCTGACAGTTCAAGAGATGGAGAATATCGAAAAGAAATAGAACACTATATTCATGAATCAATCGAAAATGATTCAAATAGAAATCATATTGTATCTATGCTTCACAATTGCATGACTTCTAGCGATATAATCTCAGATATTAGTAAGTTGAATAAAGAAATAAAGAATGAATTATCGTTCCAGAAGTCTAATTTAACTAGAATGCAAAATTCATTGCAACAAATGTCTTTAACAGATAACAAACCTTGCAGAGAATCTTCTGTAATCAATGAAGAAATTCAAGTATTAGTAGAAAAAATACATCAATTTGATGTAACAATGAGAAATAGATCTGAACAAGAACATGCAAAAAATAAGTTGACTACATATCTTGAGTTGCTGAACCTAGACTCTGTCGATGCTTTGATGCCATTGAAAGATAAAATTAAACATACATTAAATCAATTAACTATTGAACTTCAATCAACTACTAAGTCAGCGAATGAATTAGAAGCTATTACAAAAGAAACAGAATCAAAAATCAAAACAGCACACGCTACTATAGAAGAATATCGAAAACTACTCAGCAATCCTGAAACTGTATGTCCGTATACACATGAAACATGTAGCAGTAATTCAATCCGACAAGTTATTGAAACCAAATTGGACGAATTACAAGAAATCACATCTGCAAAGGAGACCAAATACAGTCATTGTGTATCTCAACAGAAAAAATACAAATATTGTATTGATTCATTATCAGATGAGATTGCCAATCTAAATAAAAAATTAGATATTGTAATTGAATGCATTCAATATTATGAACAGAATAAAGAATTGCTTTCACAAAATTTTGAATACTCTAGCGACGAAAATATATATGATATAAATAAAAAACTAGATGAATTAAACGCAGAGCTTCAAGATTCATACAAGCAAGAAGCAAGAGCAGCTATAGACGAAGATATTCTAAAACAGTCAGTTGATCTAATGAATTACATTGAGGAGCTTAAGCGTATTGAAAAATATACAGGACCTAATGGTATATCTTCAGAAATAGCTGAAATTCCTTTTAATAAATTGTCTGACGATCTTCATTTTGAACTATCTAATATATGCGATAAGTTTGATAACTATACACCTGTATTTGATTTAGATGCTAAGTCATTTAGAATAGGAGTCGAAGACGGAAACAACTTTATTTCATATACAACACTGTCATCTGGAGAAAAAGCAGTATATTCAATAGCACTGTGTACAACATTGCTGAAATATAGTAAAGCATCATTGAATGTTTTAATCATGGATGATGTATTAGACCATATTGATGAACAAAATATGCTATCATTATCTAAATACATAGACAGTCAATCTAATATGATTCAATTTATATTTGCAGGAGTTAATGAAATAAAAGAAAATTCGTTATGTAATATACAACCTATTCAATTATGTAAATAGAAGAATATGTTAAAGGAGAAACAATATGACACCTTATAGAGTATTTTGTGAAGATAAACAAAATAGAGTACATATCATTCAAGGAATGGTTTGTAACGATAAGTATCTGATTGAACGATATAAAACTCCATATTGTATGTTCGTAACAGAAAAAGTAATCGAACATTCAGACCCAAGCGCTGAACAAATTGAAAAAATAGCACACAAGAAAACATCTAGGACTAATTCTAAAGTGCTTGCGTATGCAATCATTAAATATGATAAACAATCAAATAAATATGTAGCAGGTTCAGACATACAAGGTATTACACTAGAATCTGTTATGAGAAAATACACAAACAAATATATTGAACAATCAGGTATGAGATATTTGTATACTCTATAATATTCAAATACTACATATTAACTGTGTACATACTTTTGATGTGTTGAATATAATACGCACAACTTAGTATGTACACATTCTTTTTGAAAGGTGAATTTGATTTTGGACGAAAACAAGCTTATTGAAAAATTTGATGAAATTAGAAAAGAATATATCGAAGCACGAAATGAACTAAGAAAAGAATATTCTAACCAATTTGAATGTTTAATTGAACAACTACAGGATATAAATAACAGCAACAAAGAGACAAGTATACAAGAATATATAGATAAAATATTCGAGTTTATGTGTACAGATTTAGATGAATAATACAAAATATTAAGAAACTATTAACCACAGTTGAATTTTATCTCATTTTCAAATATAATAGTGTATGTAGGAAGGAGATAAAGTAAATTAGAAGAAAGCGAAATATTATATTTCGTTATAAAAGAAGGAGACAGACATACCGGTGTAGGTCAAGTGGTCAGACCGCACGACTTATAATCGTGTAATTTGGGTTCGAGTCCCAGGGCCGGTACCATATGCTTGTGTAGCTCAGTTGGAAGAGCACTTGACTTTTAATCAAGGTGTCCGGAGTTCGAATCTCCGCACAGGCACCAAGATGCTATTGATCTTAAAAATGAAACAATATTAGCTTCTAAGTTTCCTGATTACGGATCGTTAATTACATTGTAGCAATCAATTACAAATAGAACGGAGGTGTACTTATTGAAAATTTACAATCATTCTTCTGTGATGGGTTTTGCTTTTAATAAAACAATTGTAAAAGATAAGCTAACAGGACCATCTAAAGTCTTGAACGATCATGTATTAAAATGTGTTATTTATGAAGATTCTTTAGGCTACTTAGATCATTGGATAGATGAAATTTCAACTTGGTTGTATCAATGTAGCAAAATATCATGTAAATCTAAGATCAAACCAAGTTTATATAAACAAACATTATTTTCTTGGTTTGGAGAAACTAAAGACGATTGTGAATCTAATCTATATGACTTCATGTTCAAATATGTTAATAAGTCTAAGAAATATCCAGCATTTGATATAGATAAACCTCTTATTGAACATTTGTACAGAGTTTATAAAGAATTAGCAAAGAAAACAATTTCTATGTATACAGACAAGTATATCTATACAAAACAAGATTACAAGCAATTACTTGAAGACATATTTCAATAAAATATGCTCGATTGGTGGAATTGGTAGACACGCTAGATTTAGGATCTAGTATCGAAAGATGTAAGAGTTCGAGTCTCTTATCGAGCACCATTGATTCAGTAGTTTAATTTAGGTAGAACGAGCGGTCGAGTTATCGTAGTGGTGATGGTTCGAGCCCATCCTGGATCAAAGCAGGTATCCTGTATAAACGAAGATATGTACTTGGTTATGACACCATAGTCAAAGAATGCATCGCATATCTTCAACGGTGACTGTAACGTTAGATAGTCTCGGTGTTGTCTGCTACACTTAAAAATGCGAGGTCGCTCCTCAAGTAGACAGAGGTATATCTTCTGAGCCTCACCAGTGCACTTTGGTGAAAGAAGAAGCAGCGTGCTTGATAATGTGTGCGTTGAGAAATAAAGGGAGTTGCTAACCAACATTATCAATATGCAGATATAGTGTAACGGTAACATCCAACCCTTCCAAGGTTGTGTTGCGGGTTCGAGTCCCGTTATCTGCTCCATTGCTGAATATTATATTCAGCAAAATGCATAAGTCGTCTAATTGATGTAAGACACGAGAATGTCAACTCGGATGCAGGTAGTCCGTAAGTCCTGCCTTATGAGAGTATAGACTGCATCATCTATATTCTAAGCCTAAGACATTGATGTTGGGAAAGAATGATTTCGCCCACTGTGACAAAGGAAGACTGACAATCTTTCGCAGAAACAAGAAATCATCTGCTGCAGATACTTAATTAGAAAAGAATTACATCGATATGATTACATCTTATCCTTAGCAGATAATGTAGGTTCTTGTTGTAATCATTTATATGCTGGTATGGCGAAATTGGCAGACGCAAGTGACTTAAAATCCCTCGGTGGAAACACCGTACCGGTTCAAGTCCGGTTACCAGTACCAATTAAGAATATTGTAGAGTTGATTAAATTCTTAGTGTATTTAATAAATACATTTCTTGTTAATCAGCGTTTGTATCTAGGTGTAGCTCAGTTTGGCAGAGCGCTGGTTTTGGGTTCCAGAGGCCGCAGGTTCAACTCCTGTCACCTAGACCAAAGTGTATGATTCGTTATATATCATACACCAATAAGGTCATTAAGCTGAAAAGCTTTTTGATATTTTCTTTCTTCTTTCTTTTTGATTAAGAAATTAGGTCTGATATTTCTCATGTTTACATGTTCTTTGATCAGACCATTTATATGGAGCGTTGTGATAATTGGTAGTCGTGCGGTCTTGAAAACCGTTGGGTGTAACAGCCTTCAGGGTTCGAGTCCCTGACGCTCCGCCAACAGCAGATTCATACATTTGCTTATGTGTCTGCTTACATAAAGTACTCGCTGGCCTTCCTTCGCAAATCGATACCGAGTCGTTCATTGTGTTTCAGGATACTAAACACATATCAAAATTACCTTCTTTCATTTTAATGTATTTCAGCTAGCGAGTACGAATAAAAAATAACACTTATTGTGTTATTCATATAGTCCGTACAGCCGTTTTCCATCAGTTGCATTTTTTGTCTATTTTATTATGTCTCCATTCTTTTCGGCTGTACGGCAATTATGCTGGATTAGTTCAATTGGTAGAATGCCGGATTTGTAACCCGGTGATAGCCGTTCAAGTCGGCTATCCAGCACCAATACATTATACTAAGGAGAATATTATGAAAACAGTACATAAAGAAGGTAGTATGATCACATACTATATTGATGAAAACACAAAATGTATTACAGCATCTATCAGCGTAAAAGATTTAACTTTAGATGTATATAAATCAATTCATAGCGTGTACGGACATCCTGTTAAACATGTTGACTATCGTGATTTCACAGACAGATACTTTGATGATAAATATGATCTGTATTCACGTAAACCATCTTGTTTGAAAGCAACTGTTAAACCTCACAAAGACGATGAATTTGACGAAGCAACAGGAATGAAGATTGCGTGTAAGAAAGTTTTAATCAAATACTATAATGTCAAACGAAAAGTTTTAATGCAGTTCAGTCAGGAATTAAGTGAATGGATGAAGGATTTATATAAAGAAACAGAATATGCTTCTAACAGATATACTAAATTTTTACAAGAGTATAAAGAAGCATAAGATACTTTAAGGTGCGAAACTTTCGCACCTATTTCTTTGATATTTCGTTATTGTAAACAAGGAGGTAGCTAAAATATGACTGAATTAGAACAGAAAATAGCAGAAGCGTCTCAGCACTATTATCAAGACGGAAGTTCTAAATATACAGATGCTGAATTTGATGCTATGGTAGAAAAGTTAAAAGCAGAAAATCCAAATTCAGATCTGCTTAAAGGGTATGGATTTGGTTATAGTTTAGACAAAGTATCAGAGAATAAATATAAGCATAAATATAACAACATATGCGGATTGGAAAAAGCGTATTCATATGATGAATTACCAAAGTATCTGAAATCTGAAGATTCTGTTATCCTTACTCCTAAACTGGATGGTCTAAGCGTTGTTCTTTACTATGTAAATGGTGTATTAGATATTGCATTAACTCGAGGAAAAGATAATATAGGCATAGATATAACAGACAAGATGAAACGCGTTATATGCGTAGATGTACTTTCAGAAGATAAGTCATTTACAGGAGCAATTCGAGGCGAACTCATCATGACTGATAGATCTTTTCAAGAATACATGAATAGTCATAAAAATGATGAAAATTTCAAGTCAGTTATAAAGAACCCAAGAAACTGTGCTGCTGGTATCATCAACTCTAAAGAAGTTGTAGATGATTTGAAATACATAGACCTTATCTTATATGATCTTGTAGGAGTAGAAAATAGTGTACATGACTTATCTACTTTTCTTTCATTTGAAAATGTAATCAAATGGATGAAAGACAATTTCTATTGTTATGTAAGTATAATTGACTATAAGAAATTCAATTTCAAAGAACATAATATAAATACATTAGATCAATATTTGTATCAAGAAAAAGAAGAGTATTTACAGCAATACCCAGTAGATGGCGTTGTTCTGTCGTTGAATAATCTGACTAAGAAAGGAAATGGTATCTATTACAACCAAGTAGCATATAAATTCAAGTCAGAAACAGCAATAACAGAAGTAGAAGAAGTTGAATGGAATTACACCAAAAACAGATACATTGTACCTAAAATCAAATTGAAAACTGTTCAGCTTTCAGGGACAAATGTTTCTTACTGTACTGGGTATAATGCAAAATACATCAAAGATAATAATATAAATAAAGGAACAAAACTTGAAATAGAAAAGCATGGAGAAATCATCCCTAACATAAATAGAATAGTAGAATCATCTGAAGCATCAGATTTACCTAACCTATGTCCGTGTTGTGGACTACCTCTTTTTGAAGATGGGGTTCATCTAGTATGCAGAAATAAGTTGTGTGACGGAGCTGCTAAACAAGATTTACTATGTTGGCTGAAATATTTAGCACCTGTAGATGGACTTGGTGATAAACTAAGATATGAGCTTATATCTAGTTTATATAGCAACGGATTATTCAAACAGAAAGTAACTATTGATTCATTGATGGATGATTTACCTAGATTGAAACAAATTGTAGATACTTCAGATGAATCTAAATTGTCCGGTCACACAAAGTTACTGTACCTTATGATTAAACAGCTTGTATATGGAAAATTTACTATGGATCAAGCAGTTAAAGCTTGCAATATCCCAAGATTCGGAGAAGTAAATTCTAAATTATTCTTGAAATATCAAGATTTCCTTTTCGAGTTATTGAATCATTGGAACCTAGATGCAAATCATTGGCTCATGTTAGAATGTGCAGATAAATTAGGAGAGGCTAACACTTTATCTCTTTACGATAATGCAGACAAATTGTTCCGACTTCGATATATACAAGATAGAATAATCAAGCCAGAAAACAAAGAAATTGAATTCAAAGGAAATGTCTGTATAACAGGTAAATTGTCTGTAAAGAGAAAAGAATTTGAGTCTATTCTTGAAGCAAATGGATATAAATCAACTTCTATTTCTAAATCAACACTTTGTTTGATAACAGATGATCCTGATTCAAATACAGAAAAGAATAAGAAAGCAAATCAATGGAATATTCCTAAGATGAGCGAAGAAGAATTTAGAAAACAATATTTGGAGGAAAATAAATGAAATTCATCGAACAGTCATTTGAAATTTTAACACCTAATTATTCAAGAGAAGAAGTTTTGAAACAAATTGAACTTGCAGCAAGAACTTGTTATAAATCAGAAAATCGAATTTGCGAAGGATCTGCATCTAAATTAGTTAGCAAACTAGTTCAATTAGGGCATGAAGCTATGCTAGAACACGGACCTTCACTATCTGTAAGATTCATCACTAACAGAGGAGTTACACATGAACTAGTTAGGCATAGAGTTGCATCTTTTGCTCAAGAGTCTACACGGTATGTAAAGTATGGTGAAGACATGGAATTCATAGTCCCTGTTTGGGTGCCAGAAAGAGACAAAGAAGTACTCATTGAAGGAGGAGATACTTTTCTATCATATCCTACTAGTGCATTTGTTAGGGCAATGTACAATGCAAATTTAAGCTATCTTGAATTGATGAACGCAGGATGGAAGGCACAAGAGGCAAGAGAAGTACTACCAAATGCTTTGAAAACAGAAATTGTTGTAACTGCAAATCTAAGAGAATGGAAGCACATTTTTGAACTAAGATGTGCTAAGGCAGCTCATCCACAGATTAGAGATCTTATGATGCCTTTACTTAAACATATGTCATCTATTCTTCCTGAAATCTTTGAGAGTACGCTTGAAAAAGTAACAGAATAACAGTAACAGCACCTATTTGTATAACCTTGTATACTTTCAGATACAACGAATACAGATAGGTGTTATTATGTGTAATGATTGTAATATAAAACTTCAAATCCCTAATACATCTACATATTTGAATAATGGATCCATTGTAAGATTAAGTAGGTTTGAAAAAGAGCGATGGTTTCTAAGATATGGTTGGTACTCTTGGGGACACAATAGACCATTTTGCGGATGGTATTTAGAAAGTGAAGAAAACAAAACCGTAAAACCTTTACAACTTACAGATTTAGACGATATATACGAAGTAACACAATAAGGAAGGTAAATATGAATTATATTCAGCTACCTGGATCTAATACAGAAATATATCCAGGGACAATAATATCAATATCAAGATTTCCCAAAACAAAATGGGTACTGGATAAAGATTGGTACGAATATGAAGGAGAACGGAAAAACGGCTGGTATGTTTATTCAATTCCAGCAGGTACAGTTATTCCACTAGATCAAATTGATTTAGAAGATATATCTGTAGAAATTACAGATTGCGGCTGTTGTAATAAAGACAATATATGCCCTCCTAAACCTCCGTGCCCTTGTCCTCCAGGACCTCCGTGCCCTCCTAAACCTCAAAGAGAACCTAAAGAAGTAGAAGTATATTATACAGGAGTAGATTATGAAAAAGGGCAACTTATCTACCTAAATACAGGAACAATTTATCAAGCTACAACAGACTTTAAGTCAAGTTACAAACTAGATACTGTAGAAGAAAATCTAAACAAAGACATAACAGACGGTAACTTAATTGCTATACCTGATGGCCATAAAATAGAAAACATTGAAACAAGTATATCCGAATTATCCAACGCTACTATACATAGAGATATTGTAGGAGAAAATAAAACTTTAGTTACAAAAGTAGAAGGTGCAGGAACTGATAACGGATTTAGTTTTACTGTTACTAATGCAAATGTAGATGACGGAACTCCTTCTGAAACTTCCTTTTCAATTTCTTTAACAGATATGGGAACAGTTTCAAGTGAAGATTTTAACAAAATAGCAAATTGGAAAGATTACGATTGAGGTGTATATTAGAATGAATGTTTTGCATAGCAGAGTATCTAAATCAAATTTAGATAATGTTCCTATTACAGACGGACAAATAATTCTAACAAAAGATACAAAAGAACTATATGTTGACTTAGGTGAAAACAGAAGTTCAATTTCTGATTTCATATATGTAGAAGATATTACTACATTGAATAAAGAAGACGCAAATCAGTATAAAGTATATTTTGCTAACAAACAAAATAACTTATATAGATATAATGCCCCTACATCTGAATTCGTTCCTCTTCTAAAAGACACATTACACGAACTTGACGAACTAGAAAAAACAGTTATGGCTCTAGGACAGAATGTAACTGAGAATCATATTGCTGTATTTGACACAACCGGACAAGTTATTGACGGCGGAAAAACAATAAACGAAATAATTTCAGATGCTCTTCCAGTTTGGCAGAGTTGACATTGCTGACAATTTCAGCAATTTGATATATGCGATGTAGGTAAAACTACATCGCTTTCTTATTGTAACCTTGAATAAAGTATAATCAATACATGGAGGTATCACTAAATATGCCTAGAATTTTATACAACGAAGGTAGAGTTGTCGGATATAGTGCATACGAAGAATATGTTCGACAAGCACTACAGCAAGATCCAAATTCTACACCCGCAACAGAAAAGGAATGGTTAGCTTCAACAATCTCTATTGGATCCTCTATGCTTCTCCATATTCAACCTGACGCAGAGAATTCGCTTACTAGAGATTTCAAACTTCCGGAAACATCTAGACTATTTGCAGCAAATACAATAGTAGGGTCTTTCTTTGAAGGAATAGGTCATAATTCTGCTGATTCACCTTGGTGCGATTATGTAGAAAGCTATGGAAACCTAATTACAAATACTGCAGCATCACACCCTACAACTGATGCAACTACATATCCAAGTACAGAAGATTCCGATGAATACAAACAAAGAGTAGACAATCAAATAAAACAGTATTTGAAAATAAAAGATGGTGTTGTGATCAAAGAAGGTACCTGGGAAACATCTACTAAAACACCACCTGCAGAAGTGCTAACTTCTACTAACAATAACCCTCCAATTGTTAGACTTTCGTTTGAATCTAAAATTGATACTGACTTCTATATTTTATTATCTGGCTTTACAGATAAAGCTGTTATCAAAGGTGTAACAAACATCGAGAACCAAACAGAAACACAGTCACCTCAAAATGGAGATTTTCTAGGTCCAGCAGTATTCCCTTGGGCAAACAAAATCATATTTACTTTATCTTCAAGACAAGATGAAATAATCAAAAGTAATACTCTTGGAGATATAAAAGCAGGTACTGGAATAAATATCGATAAAAATAATGATGGGTCTATTACTATAAACAATTCTGCACCTAACTGGAGTTCTGCTAAGTATAATCGAGTATACAATGCAGACCTATATACTGACGGATATTATTCAATTCATTGCTTCAATGGGTGGACAACAGGAATGCGAAACCTATATGAATCAAAATTAGGTGATGAATATGGAGGACTTCATTATATACTTAAAGGTTATCACGACTTTCCTATATATATAAATACATCTTATGACGATTCAGGAGACCTTATATCTTTTGGTATTAAGCTTGCAAATGATTTATCTTACAATGTTAAATCTAACATAGACAAAGATGGGAATGTTCAAGAATACACAAATACATTTATAGATGTATTTGGAAGACTGATGAATCACAATATTGTAAATTTAGCAGGATTTGAGAGCGGAGATATACCTATTGTAACAGATGAACCTAACGTCAAAAAAGGGATAGGCATAAAATTACTCCATGCACGCAGCTTGTATGATGAAGAGAGAATAAACAATATCCATACAATAGCTTCATCTGACAAAGATAAAAAAAATAATATATATTATGATTATCAGTCTGTTGTAATGGCTATTTAATTCAAAGATTATGGGTCATCTGCAAAAACAAAATATCAAATTGAATCATCCAAAATTTCTAAGTTTTTAGCAAATGCAGCTTCGTCCAGTTCATATACATATTCAAGTGTATATGGAAGCAATATATTAAACATCATGTCAGTTTCATGGAGTGGGTCATCTGCGTATAATGCTGATAATTACAACGAAGATGAAATAAACCATACATACTCTGTAGGTGAGAAAGCAACAGGATTATTCGGTAGCTATTCAAATTCGACAAACAATGAGCTACATGGTTGGGACTATTCATCAGGGAAGTTATATGGAAGTTCTTGGGAAGTTTCATATGGAATAGAATTAGTAGATGCAGATCTTATAAATGAGTCTAAAGCTGTATATAATAACTATATAAAATCTGGATCAACAGAAAATGCAAAAAATACATTTTATAATAAAATAATATGTGGAGGAAATGCTAGTGAAGGAGAAATATTGAAAATAGGTGACATTCTGCTTATAATGTATTCTATATTAGATGGATACAATAATCAATTATATTTAGGTAATGACTACTCCAGTAAATATACTACAGTAGCAGGAGATCAGCCAATTACTGCTAGTGTTCGAGTAATAACAACAGGTGCTAACATTACTGTCAACTTTAATATAACAAAACAATGAAAAAACTAACATTCAAACAACTAGGTATGTACTTATACAAACACATTGACGGTGCATACAAATATGAAATAAAATCAAACATATTTGATTTATACATAACATTATATTATCAACTTCCAGATTACAAACAGATTCCGGAAAAAGGAACAGAATACAACGATATTCATGAAATGATAATAAATGTTAGTATAACTACTTATTCAGACAAGGTCAGAGTGAATATGTACGAAATTGATCCAGATGAAATGACATTAGGTCAATTTATATTGAAAGATGACGATCTGATATTTCCTGAATATGCTGAAACTAAACTAATGAAAAAGATAGATAAGTCTCTCAGAAGAAGATATCAAGAATATGATTTTATATATTAGAATATT
>UMEG01020824.1_pt1 | contig 18395 bp, 15 predicted proteins | sample 1964691 | NCBI WGS metagenome assembly UMEG01 (sample SAMEA4836014, study PRJEB28245) | human gut metagenome | biome: gut microbiome; material: fecal sample | place: Denmark | collected 2008 | reverse complement strand
GCAACTAATCGCTATTTTATCCCGAATTGGGGTCATTTTTGCAAAACAAGAACATCAAGGCTCCAGAGAATAAAGCTTTGTTGAGTTACTATTACGACCATACCTCACATTGTGAAAAATCGCCAACCAAAAATCCACCTCTTGTCATCTCTGATGCTGCTATGGATAATTTTATTCGCTTAACTTCCATACATAATCCTCATATCATTCCTGTTACTTCAGAGAATATAAAATACAAGTTAGGGGATGAAGTTGTGATTACAGAGGGTGATTTTAAGGATATACGTGGCAGGGTGGCAAGAATTGCGGGACAGCAGAGAGTCGTGGTAGAATTGTTTGATGGGTGCTTGGCAGCAATAGCATATGTGCCGAATGAGGCGATGATACATTTTTGATTCAGATTTATTTATGAAAGATACATTGTATATAATAGGAAATGGATTCGATCTCCACCACGGTTTAAACACATCTTATTTGAATTTTCGGAATTATTGTGTTAGGAACGCCACTTCGTTATGGAAAAACTTATCCGAGATATATGGAGATACGATAAATCGTGATATGTGGTGGAGCGATTTTGAGAATAAGTTAGGAAATATAAACTATACTAGTTTAGCATTATCATACAATGGACTTGCTATGGGAGAGCAAAAAGTCCAAAATCTGTTTAAGGGAATGCTCCCTCCACTTTTTGGTAAATGGATTAAACAAATCAGAAAAAGTCCACAAAAGGATACAAGTCTTAATATTGATACAGAATCACTTTTCTTCACTTTCAATTATACTCTCGTTTTAGAAGAAGTTTATCATATTGACGAAAATAACGTTTGGCATATACATAACTCCGTCAAGAATCCCGACAATATTATCATCGGGCATGATAGCGACGAAAGAGAACTATTTTCTACTTATTTAAGCAATAAGTCAAACTATATTGTCAGTCCTGATTTTGTAAATAGAGTTAATCGTAAAATTGCGCAAGGTTCCAAAAATGTAAAAATGATAATTGAGAATCACAAAGACCGATTTTTCGATGTATACTCCCAAATTAAACATATAGTAGTAATGGGGTTTTCTTTTAATGAAATAGATATGCCTTATATAAAAGCCATAATTGAAGCAAATAAAAATGCCGCAGACATTGATTGGACGATATACTTCCATAGTAAAGGAGAAGACAAAGTTTTTATTCGTAAACTATTACAAATAGGTATTGATTGCTCCAAAATAAATGCTACTATTAATTGGTAAAATATTTAAATGAATATACATATAATATGCAGTATCCGCTAATTTCAGAATATATTGAAGCAATTCTCTCTTCCGAAGATAATTTGGACAAATTGAGTAATCTCAGACCTATTCTTGATGAATATGACAATCCCATCATGTCAAGTGGCAACTTTGCTGTAGTTTTCAAAATGTCTGATGGTGAAAAAAATTATGCAATCAAGTGTTTCTTAAAGGAGCAAAAAGGTAGAAAAGAGGCATATAATCAAATCTGTGATTATATGAGTGGTATTCATAAAAAACATTTCGTTTCAACAAGTTATTATGAAAAAGAATTATTTGTTGATACCAATCAAACTGAAGAGAATGAATTCCCCGTGCTGTTAATGGATTGGGTTGATGGCTTAGGATTAAGTGAGTATATTTCTCGTAACTATGACAATCGCGAGAAAATGGCTAATCTGTATAACAATATTCAGGATATGATAGAGTGGCTATTGACATCGCATCTTGCCCATGGAGATTTAAAACCTGACAATATAATTGTAACTGCCGATGGCAATATCGTTCTCATTGATTATGATGGAATGTTTGTCCCATCTATGCAGGGTCAATATTCACGCGATCTTGGTACTCCTCAGTTTCAATATAAATGTCGAACGATTTCTGATTTTAATGAATATATTGATGATTATGCAGGCATTTATCTTACGCTGATTATAAAGTTAATTTCTATTGACCACAAACCTTTGGAGTTCTTCTTGTCTATGAAGAAGGAGACATTGGTTGCATATGTAAGTAATCACATAAATAGTGTTGGCATTTCTAAACTACTATCAGCATATCTTTTGGTCAATAGCATTGGCTTTATAGAACGCGAGATGTTACACAATGTGTTTTATGATGAGCGAAAAAGGAACAGACATTTAGAACTAAGCCTTTTATCAAATGCCATCAAAGGTGACACCCAAGCTATGATTCAATTAGGAGACACTTATTCTAGAGGCAAATTTACTCCAATAAATGATTACAAGGCGTTAGAATTTTATTACACAGCTAAATCTATGGGGAATGTTAATGCCTCATGTGGAATATGCCGTCATTTCTATCATTTTCAGGGTGACTATTATAATATTAAAAATTATCGCAAGAATCCTATTCATAGAGCAATGTGTAATAATCATATAGACTTCTCTTTGTGTAGAGAAGCAGAAGAAGACTTGTATAAGGACTCAAATCATGCAAATGAGTATTTTCAGAAGGCTGAATCTTTAGAATTTGCGCCTGCTATTTATTGGATAGCAACACAAAAGGATACTTTTAGTATAGAGAAGTTGGAACATGCAACCAGTTTAGGTTATGCTTATGCGAATAAAAGACTTGCTGATTATTACAGAAAGGGTGAACATGTTCAGCGGAACTTTAAGGAGAGTATTAAATACTATCAGCGTGCTGCAGAATTAGGGAATAGTGAAGCACAAACAATAATAGGAGAAGTTTATAGTAAAGGCATGGTTGAGTATCCTGTCAGTTGGATCGATGCTGTATATTGGTTTGAGAAATCTGCACAGCAAGGTAATTTAAATGCTATACGCCATTTGTTCTTCTGCTATTTAAATGGAACTGGAATAGAACGGAATTATGACAAAGCATTCTCCTTAATTGACTATTATTATGATACTTCAGACTCGGTAATACTTTTTCTGTTGGGATGCTGCTATGAAAATGCTATTGGAACAGCTAAAGACTATCAAGCTGCATACAATTATTATTTAAAATCAGTTCATTCTGTAGGAGGTTACACGTTAGCCGAAGTACGCTTGGAATTATTGTGTAAGCAATATGATATCAAGGATGAGACATTTGTTGAACAGTATGAAATCGCAAAAATAGGTAAATGCGATACTGGAACATATAGTTCCGATGGCCGTAGGTTCTTATGTTATTGGGGTACATATGGAAAAGAATATTCTGTGACAGATGGAACAGAAGTTCTATGTGATGATAGTTTTAATGACTTGTATTCTGAGTGCGATGGACATTATTTAGAAAAGCTTATCCTGCCAGAATCATTAGTGAGAATTGGAAATAATGTTTTTTGTGCTAGTATAACAAATATTGAATGTAATTCTCTTAATTTTGTCGTTGAGAATGGTTTTCTGCTTTCTAATGACAAGAAAACATTATATAGATATTTTGGATCTGACGAAGTTGTGAATATTCCTCCTACAGTCATTTTTATTAAAGGTGGAGCATTTAGCGAAAAGCAAATAAAGCATATTCAGATACCAAAATCTGTAAAATATATAGGAGACAATCCATTTGCTGGCATTAATTATCAATTCTATTACTCTTGGAAAACAGAAGATAATATGCCATTTAAAATCACATGTGAATCCGATAATTATAAAATTATCAACAATGCATTGTATGATTTAAAAGGTAAAATAATTATAGCATACTGGGGACATGATAAAATAGTACATATAGAAAAATGGACTAAGGGGATTGGTAAAAATGCTTTTTTTCAATCCAATATAGAGATTATAGATTTAACAAATTCTCAAATTGAAATTGTTCACGAAACAGCCTTTTATGGGTGTCTTAACTTACATTGCGTTCAAATTTCTAATGGCACTATGCTACAATTTAGAAAATTGCTACCAATCTATTTACATAATCTAATACAGGAAATATAATTAGTCATCCGATAACATGGGTATAAACTATGATAATAATAGAATCAAAGCGCAAAAAGCGGGAGAATATATTGAAGAAATATCCTAATGCCATCATTTGTGATATAACAAGTCAGGCGACAGATGGACTAGTGAAATTAAGTCCTTTCTTTCCACATGACGGAATTCCAGTACCTTTTAGCCCAGATTATACGGCTACTTGTGTAGAGGCTGTATGGCAAGGTTTAAAAGTTTTTGAGAACGAAGATGTAGACAAAAGCATGTTCCTAAACGATACAATGATAGGCATTAAAAGAACGGTAAGGAAACACGGCAAAGTTCTTGGGCATCGAAAAGGTGTGGATGGAACGGAGATATTAGGTTATGTCGAAGCTAAACGATTGATTTATATACCGACATATCGTTGGATGCTTGAACATAAAGTAACAGATATAATAGAAAGACTTCGCAAAGCAAGCTTGATGAAAACAATAGTCTTGCTGGATTACAATACTTGCTGCGATGTATATAGCTATACAAAGCCTTTATCTCATGCCTATCTTGTAAAAGCATATGTAGAGGGGCTTTATCCTTTTGAAGATTTAAATATAAAACAGAAACAAGAAGCTATGCAATTGGATTTATTTAATAATGGAATATAGAGCAATGACAATAAAAAACAATTGGCAAGAATACAAACAAATTCTTGAAAGGGAAAATATAAACTATCTGTACCATTTTACAGATCGTGATAATCTGGAATCAATCATAAAAAATGGAGGATTATTCTCATGGGCGGATTGTAAAGTAAAGGGAATCTGTATTCCTAAGCCAGGAGGAAGTGATGCTTCTAGAAGTCTTGATGAAAGAGATGGCCTTCAAAACTATGTCAGGTTGAGTTTCGTTACTCAGCATCCAATGATGTATGTTGCGATGAAAGATGGGCGTATATCAAATCCTATACTATTGAAAATAGATCCAAAAGTTATTTGGCAAGAAGGAACTATGTATGCTGATAGAAATGCTACAAAAAATGGTGCAAAGGTAGGTGATGATTTGAATGCTTTCAAAGAGATTCATTTCTATTCAGTAAAAGCAAAAAAGCATTTTGACTTGGATGAAGATGAACAGCAATTCTTTCAAGCGGAGGTACTAGTGAAAACTTTCATTCCGCTAAAGTATATCACCAATATAGGTAATTTTGGAATTCCTATTCCAACTAAGACAAAACAATTACAGGTCAAAATGCCATATACAGCTCAGATTACGCGAAATACTCCTACCGCATTTATATTTCTTATTGATCATTCTATTAGTATGCAAAATAAGACCACGCTCCATGGTGAGGAGATGGCCATGGCAGAGGCTGCTGCTCGCATTGTAAATGCACAAATCAATGAATTAGTGTTGAGATGTATCAAGATGAATGATACAAGAAATTATTATGACATAGCTGTCGTTGGTTATGGAGAGAAAGCATATAGCGGATGGCAGGGCGAATTGGAGGGAAGAGGCTTCGTTACTCCAGAAGAATTAAAGAATCATCCTTTTTCTAAGATATTTATTAAGAAAGAGATTCGCACAAGAAAAGGCGTGCAGATAAAGGAAGTAGAGCAAGTCCAATGGGTTAGTGCGCGAGATGATGGACATTGGACACATTATCATGAGGCTTTTGACTTTGCAAAAAGATTGCTAGACAAATGGATGAAGGAGCATCACGAGAAGGATTGTTATCCTCCAACTGTTATCCACATTACCGATGGATGGTTTAATCATGCTTCGCTTGAAACCGTTACTCAAAAAGCCAATGAGTTGAAGGCAATGTTTACCAACGATGGCAACGTGATACTATTCAATATTCATTTTACAGGCAATAATGACGCTACCCCAATAGCATGCCCTATTAGCAAACAGGAACTAGACAACGATTATTCGAAGGCTCTGTTTGATATGTCAAGTCTCCTCCCCGAACGATATAATACAGACATTGCCCGATGTTTGAATGACACACGAGATGGGAGGCATATAGCGATGGGTGTTAATGCTGACGCTTTAACACTTATCAAATTAATGGATATAGGTACACCTACAAATATAAGTAAAAACCAATGAAGTGGATTTCAATTCCTAAAATAGAGGAAAGTGCTATCAATGAAGATGCCGTTAATGTTTCAGAAAATTTTGTTGCGATTTCTGATGGTGCCGGTGGAGGAGGTGTGTTTGCAGACTTATGGTCACAATATTTGGTTGACCATATAACAACAGAACCAATTTCGGATTTTCGGTCATTTGACAAATGGATAGATGATATATGGGAGGTATTCTACAATGAGTGTGAAGCCAGGGCACAAAAAGATGGAGGAATGCTTCTTAATAAATTCTACAATGAAGGTTCTTTTGCCACACTTGTTGCTATATGGAGACGTTCTGATCGCAGCTACCAATGGATTTCTTATGGCGATAGTGTCGCTTTTCACTATAACTATCATACAAAAAAGTTGGAGTATTCATATTGTTCTTTATCAGAATTTGATAAACCGCCTTACTTGATAAATTGCAAGGACGAACTGAATGAAAAGGGTTTCAGACAAGGCATCTTTAATATCGATAGAAATTCTATCATATTTGCAACAAGTGATGCATTGGCACATTATATTATCATGATGTACCAAATTTGCCATCAAGACATTTATGAAGAAGAATTAAGTTCTGCGATACAAAGACGTTCAAAGAACTCTAATTACATACAGACAGCTATTAAGTTGAGTAACTTTGATTTTGAAGATAAAGTTATCAACAAACTGCAAAAATCTATGGGTTGTAGAATAAATTTTATTAGGCATACACGAAAGTTGATAAAGAATGGCCTGCTAGCCTATGATGATTACTCTATAGGAATTCTTCAAAATGATCTTTATGCTTGATCTCGAACTACAGCAATACTTCCGCCGCGAGTATCCACAAGAAAATGCTAGCTGTGAATGGAAGGAATTAAAAAAACGGAAGGCTCGTTTAAAATACAATAAGCGTAAATTATGGCACTCGCAACAAACATAAACGGCTTGCTTAACAAGCAAACGATAGGATACATCCGCTTTGAATTCAAGAAAGGATGAGATCCGATAATCACATATAACTATTTTTTCTGAGCGTTTATTTGCGCCTATTCCACTGCTGTTTCTTTGAAAAATGGCAGTTTAAGAGTAACTTTGCCCCGAGTAAACCAAAAACGATGACAACAACTAAAAAACGGGTGGCTGCGTTCGATGTGCTGAAGGGCATCGCCATATATCTGGTGGTGATGGGGCACGTGCTGACGATGTGCATACGCGACATCGACAGTGCGGTGCTGTTCAAGCTTGTTGGAGAAATACACATGCCGATATTTTTCTTTATCAGCGGCTATTTCACCTATAAGCTTACCGGCAACGGTGATTTCGCCATGCCCAATCTGCGCAAACGCTTCTGGCAGCTTATCATACCATTTCTGGCAGTAAGCGCGCTGTGGATGTGGTATTTTCCGCACAGCCGTCTGCAATCGCCCTTGTCGCAGTCGTGGCCGCAACTTCTCACCACGTATTGGAAAGACGGCTATTGGTTTACGCTGGCTCTGTTTGAGGTGGTGCTTGTCTATGCCGGCATAAGCCGTCTGATGGCTGCCGCGCGACGCTTGTGGATGCAGGTTGCCATACCAGCCGCCGCATATCTGGCACTGATTCTTGTGTCGCCCCTTATTTCCGACCCCGCCGCAAACTTCGACCCCGTAGGCATCGGACTGCTCACACAGTTTTTCCCGGTGTTTATGATGGGCGTGTTCGCCCGCAAATATTCCGACGCGTTCCGCCGCATGGCTACACAGCCGTGGGTTGCCACAGCGGCTGCCGTGGCGGCGTTCGGCACGTGGTATTATTCCGTATACACGTGGGAGTTTCCTGCCCTACCGGCATGGTGCCAGTTTGTGGCGCAACCCGTGCTCCATGCCTCGCTGATGACCGTGGTGTTCGGGATGGTCTACCGCAGCGACGTTGAGACGTTTGCCTCAACGCGCACCGGACTCTGGCTGACTCTTCTCGGCAACGAGAGTCTCGGCATCTACCTGCTCCACTACTTTTTCCTCTTCCCTCTCACACCGCTTCAGGAGCCTATGCGCATGCTTGGGCTCACGTTTATGCCGTCGGTGATGGTGTCGGCGTTTTTCGCTTTCTTCATCATTCTTGCAGCGCTTGGAGCCAATTGGGCGATAGGGAAAAACAGAGTGTTGGCATTCCTTTTGATTGGTAAAACTGTAAAAAAAGATATAAAATGAATATAGCGATTGTTGGTTCTGGATATGTAGGTCTCGTTTCGGGCGCATGCTTCGCCGAAGTCGGCGTCGACGTGACCTGTGTCGACATCGACGAGAAAAAGATTGCAAACCTTAGAAACGGTGATATCCCCATCTACGAGCCGGGGCTCGATGACTTGGTCAAGCGCAACGTGGAGGCAGGACGCCTGCATTTCACCACCCGTCTTGAAGACGTGATCGACACGGTGGAAGTGGTGTTCAGCGCCGTCGGCACCCCTCCCGACGAGGATGGCAGCGCCGACCTTCGCTACGTGCTTGAGGTGGCGCGCACATTCGGCCGCAACATCAACAAATACGCTCTGCTCGTCACGAAGAGCACCGTGCCTGTCGGCACTTCCCACAAAATCAAAGCCGCCATCCGCGAGGAGCTGAAGCGACGCGGTGTCGACGTGCCGTTTGAGGTGGCGTCAAATCCGGAATTTCTGAAGGAAGGCGCAGCGATAAAAGACTTCATGTCGCCCGACCGTGTGGTAATCGGCATCGAATCGGAGCGTGCGCGCAAAGTGATGGAACGCCTCTACCGTCCGTTCCTGCTCAACAATTTCCGCGTGATATTCATGGACATCGCATCGGCGGAAATGACCAAGTACGCAGCCAACTCAATGCTTGCCACGCGCATCTCGTTCATGAACGACATAGCCAATCTGTGCGCCCTTGTCGGCGCCAACGTCAACATGGTGCGCAAGGGCATCGGCGCCGATGCCCGTATCGGCACAAAGTTCCTCTATCCCGGCTGCGGCTACGGCGGATCGTGCTTCCCCAAAGACGTGAAAGCCCTTATCCACACCGGCGCGGAGCATGGCTACCGCATGCGCGTAATCGAGGCAGTGGAATCGGTCAACGAGCGTCAGAAATCAATCGTCTACGACAAGCTCTCGGCATTCTTCGGCGGCGACCTGCGCGGCAAGCGCATAGCCCTGTGGGGACTGGCGTTCAAGCCTGAGACCGACGATATGCGCGAGGCTCCGGCACTGGTTGTCATCGACAAGCTGGTTGAAGCCGGCGCAGAGGTGGTGGTCTACGACCCTGTGGCAATGGACGAATGCCGCCGGCGCATCGGCAACCGTGTGGCTTATGCCCGCGACATGTATGACGCCGTGGTCGATGCCGACGCCCTTGCCCTTCTCACCGAGTGGAAACAGTTCCGCCTGCCTTCATGGGGAGTGGTGAGCCGTGCGATGCGCGGCAACGTCATCGTCGACGGACGCAACATCTACGACGAAGCCGAACTCTCAGAGGAAGGCTTCATCTACCACTGCATCGGAAAGTAAAGGCTTATGCGGCAACCACCGCGCTTTCGAATCAATCGGCTGGCGCAGCGGGGTTAATTTAGCCAAAATCGGTCATTAGAAATTGGCTACTAACGCCTTCCCAACAACCGATTTTAAGCATATCTTGCAACTTTCTTCCAGCATTTGCGCCGCATTTCTGCAACTTTTTTCCAGGCGATGCCCGAAAATTCAGAGCGACGGATTGGAAACAAGACGGCGTACAGCGTCGTAGTCGGTCGGGGCAAACCAATGCATGCCGGCGTCCTTGGCATACCACGTAAGCTGCTTCTTGGCGTAGACGCGCGTGTTTTTCTGCAACCGAGCCACGGCAGTCGGGAAATCCATCGTGCCGTCGAAATAGGCAAACATCTCCTTGTAGCCTACGGTGTTGAGCGAATTGAGGTGGCGCAGCGGATAGACGCGGCGAGCCTCCTCAACAAGCCCCTCCTCCACCATCTTCTCAACGCGCCGGTTGATGCGGTCGAAAAGCTCCTGCCGCGGCAGGTTCAAACCAATCTTTACAATTCTGAACGGCCGCTGCTTCACAATGCCCGTGCGCAGAGACGAGTAAGGCTTTCCCGACTGCAGACAGATTTCCACCGCATGCGCCACGCGCTTCACATTGTTCAAGTCAACCTGCTCATAGTATACGGGGTCGAGCCTGCGCAACTCCTCACGCATGGCGTCGGCACCATCCTCGGCAAGCCGGCGCGCCACGTCGCGGCGCACGTCGTCACTTATCGTGGGCAGTTGGTCGATGCCCTTACACACTGCGTCGACATACATCATCGAACCTCCGCACATCACCACATAGTCATGGGTCAGGAACAAGCGTCCGATCACCGCCAACGCGTCCTCCTCAAACTGCGCTGCGCTGTAGTATTCGTCCAAACCGAGGATTCCGACAAAGTGATGGCGCACAGCGGCAAGCTCGTCGGCTGTAGGGGCGGCAGTCCCGATGGGAATGTCACGAAAAATCTGGCGCGAGTCCGCCGACACGATTTCCGTGCCGAGGTCACGCGCCAGACGTATGGCAACCGCCGTTTTTCCCACCCCCGTGGGTCCAGTAATCACTACGAGAGTTTTCTGCGGCATACAGCGTTTTTCTTTATCGTTGAGCCACGAGTTTGCAGATTTCCACAACCACATCGGTTGCTTTCTCCATTGAAGGAATCGGCACAAACTCATAGCGGCCGTGGAAGTTCAGTCCACCGGCAAAGATGTTGGGACAAGGCAGACCCTTGAACGACAGCTGCGCGCCGTCTGTGCCGCCACGGATAGGCTGCACCTTCGGAGCCACATCGGCATTTTCCATAGCCTGCTTTGCGATGTCGACAATATACATCACCGGCTCGATTTTCTCACGCATATTGTAGTATTGGTCCTTGATTTCTATCGATGCGCAACCGGGATACTCATGGTTCACCTTGCGCACAAGATGCTCAAGTTCCTTCTTGCGGCGCTCAAAGCGATCGCGGTCGTGGTCGCGGATAATGTAAGTCAGCTTCGACTCCTCCACCGTGCCCTCAAAGCCGATAAGGTGATAGAATCCCTCATAGTCCTCGGTGTGTTCCGGAGTTTCCCACCGCGGCAACATGATGCTGAATTGGTTGGCGATGCGGATAGAGTTTATCATTTTGTGCTTGGCATAGCCTGGATGCACGTTGCGTCCCTTGAACGTAACCTTAGCCGACGCTGCGTTGAAATTCTCAAACTCAAGCTCGCCTATTGCTCCGCCGTCCATCGTGTAAGCCCAGTCGGCGCCGAAACGCTCCACGTCAAACTTGTGCGCGCCCAGACCGATTTCCTCATCGGGATTGAACGCGATGCGGATGTCACCGTGCTTGATTTCCGGATGAGCCTGCAGATATTCCACAGCAGTGATAATCTCAGCGATACCCGCCTTGTCGTCGGCTCCGAGCAGCGTCTTGCCGTCGGTCACGATAAGGTCCTGACCCTTGTATTCGCAAAGCTCAGGGAAATCGGCAGGCGAAAGCACCACATTGCTGTCTTTGTCGAGCACGATGTCTCCGCCCTCGTAAGCCTTCACGATGCGCGGGTTGACGTGGCGTCCCGACATGTCGGGCGACGTGTCGAGATGGGCGATGAATCCCACAGTAGGCACTTTCTTGTCAATGTTGCCCGGAAGAGTGGCCATCAAATAGCCATTCTCGTCGAGCGATATGTTTTCAAGCCCCATTGACTGCAGTTCCTTTTCAAGAGCCTGGGCAAAAATCATCTGTCCCGGAGTGGATGGTGTAAGATTGGTAAGTTCGTCACTCTGAGTGTCGAACTTGACATAATTTAAAAATCTGTCGACAACATTCATATCTGTTGAGTTTTTCTGATTTCAAGATGTTAATTGCGTCGCGCGAACGACATTGCAAAGGTACAACATCTATTGCACAAAACTACCCCGCCGACAATGTTTTTTAATGCCGCAACGCAGTTTTATGCTCCAAAAAATTTGCGACATAGGAAAAAATTTGCAAATTTGCAATCTAAACAATGGGAACGGCCTGCAACAACATTGATTTACTACAGGCAACCAACGTTTTTTTTACAACTCTTTACTTGATTTATCAATGCTGACATCTCAGGACATATATCGAGAAGGCGCCCATAACGGTGTGTATATGGGTCTGTTTCTGGCTGTTGTATCGGTGCTGTCGTTTCTCAGCGACCGCAACTCGCTGCTCGGCATCATCGCCATGCCTATGCTCGTCTGCGTGCCTGCGCTCCACTTCTCGCTGCTGCGTTCCGCCTACCGCAAATACGGCTTAGACGCATCGTTTTCAGCGCTATGGATGCTCGGCATCACAATATTTGTCGGAGCGTCGATGATTTGCGCGCTTGCCACCTACTGCTACCTCGACTTCGCCGACCCCGACTTTTTCTACCGCACCGCAACTGCGATGATGGAAATCATGAAAGGCCGTCCGGAGATGGCCGAAACCTACAAGACTTTCAAAGTGATGGTCGACGGCGGACTGCTGCCGTCAAACATCGAATTCTGCATACAAATGATGATGCTCACAATTTTCAGCGGCTCGCTGCTGACGATTGTCCTCATCCCGCTCGTGAAGCTGCGGTTCAGAGGCTTCAACAAAAGAAACTTCCAATAACAATTTATCCCCCAATAATTAGACTATGAAAAAGCAATTTATTCTCATCATTGCTGCCGTCAGCTGTCTGCTTACGGCAAGCTACGCTGTCGCCGACAACCAACCGACCGACGACATCTATGCCACCGAGAAAACTCCGACTCTGACCAAAGAGCAGAAGAAAGCGGAAAAAGCACGCAAAAAACGCGAAAAAGAAATCAAAGACTCAATCAGTTTCGAACTGGCGAAAAAAGCCGTGGAGGAAGGACGCTTTGTAATCACTGCCGACCAGATTCGCGGCAAGCACGGACGCACCGTCAACGTGAACCGCACCACCAACTTCGTCCTCGTGCAGGGCGACACAGCCGTTGTGCAGTTTGCTCTTGAAGGCATTGTCAACAGCCCAAACGGCATAGGCGGACTTACCGTGGAGGGACGCGTGACAAAAAAACGCATCGACTACGACAAACGCGGAAATCTGAACTACACGATGTATGTGACCGGCACTGCCCTTTCCGCCGACGTGACGTTCACTCTGCCCAAAGGCTCAACCCGCTGCAGCGCTACCGTAAACTCAAATTTCAGCAGCGACCAGCTGACATTCTCCGGTGAGCTGTGCCCGTACCACACAAACGTGTATCAAGGATGGACTTTCAAATAACGCTTAAGGCTGACTTTTGAAACATTTTATTGCTGTCCGCTAAAACTTTTTTGAGCATAAAAATAAAGAGGGTGTATCAAAATTCAGTTTTGGTGCACCCTCAACCAAGCCTTTGCCGGCAAGCAACGCCTCATGCCCTTCTTCAAACGACAGAACAACGACGACCTAATCCTCGCCATCCAAACCGCTGAAGTCAGCCGTGGCCGCAACGGCTTCCGCAAAGACAAAGCCGGAGAAAAACTCGCCGAGAGCGAAGAATCCCTCCTCGAACACCGCACCGACGGCACCGATGCCTTCGATACCCTCTTTATAGGATGTGAGAAGTTTCCACAGCACAGCGTGGGAAACTTCTCCGCTTCCGGCATCTTGTAGCGGCGAAATGCGGAGCATTCGCGTGTCGGCTCTTACGCGCAAGTCGGGCGAAGCCCGGTGCGCGTTGGCGAAGTCAAATAGACCGACCGCAAAAAACGATACGCCGTTTTCACATTTCCTTTGGAGGGATAATTTGAAAGAGTTGCCCATTCGTGGATGCGCAACTCTTATATTAAAAATTAGTAGCCTTTCAATTCCTTATAGATAACTTTACTCAATTCTTCTCATTGAGTTTGTCATAAATCCAAGTAGCTATCAAACTTGCGATTATGCCAAGTATGAACTATATCATATATTCCTCCTTTCTTTTTAATAGTTAAACATTCTCGTCCACGACCGAGTTGTGGATAGCATTTCAACTCTCAAATGCGCTAATCCAAATCGAGTAGGAGCATGGGGATTATTTCCCCATGCGACCTCTCACACCACCGTACGTGCGGTTCCGCATACGGCGGTTTCGTGCTTTCTCATCTTACGATGTGTGGCAAGTTGTTTTCAGCCATTCCTTTGAGCAACATCACTTCTATCCTATTGTCGGATTCCGTCCTATCGTATGAATAGAGAGTTCCTTACGGACATCTGATTAAAAAGATTCTCAGGGTAGCAGTCATTTACTCTTGCACTGCACGATTCTGTCCTTCCCCATGAGTACGCGTACTTTAGGTACTATGACATCTGCTGACTTCTCACGGCAAGCTTTACTCCATGAATTTCGTAAAAGCAACTATTCTCCATGCCCGTGAGACCTCCCCGGATAAGGGCATTGTCTTTCCATCTTATACCTACTTCATTTACACCGACCATTCCGAATGGCTATCGGATTTTGATTTGTCTTGCAATCTAATCCATGGTTAAATGCCTTATATGAAGTTTCTGTTCGTTAGGTCAGATATTTGTCGCCAGCTTCCTTCAGATTCCACCTCGCGATGGACACCCTTGCCTTTGACTATGCAATTCCCGCTATTAGGGCTTGCTCGGGACTTTCACCCGTTAGACAATGCTCATGCCGAGCGTACCAAAAAAGCCCCGAAGCAATTGCTCCGAGGCAGTATGCGTTAATGATATTTGCCCTTATGAGTAGAGATCGAGAACTAATTCATGTAAATCAGCGAATGACTCGTTTAATGCTATGACCATTTGCTAATATGATATAGGTGCTAGAATGAAGATGTGCTTCAGAGTATTCTCCTTCATAAATAAGAACTCCTTGAAGATTGTAGATTCTTACGAATTGATTACCATCAATCTCAATGTCGTTGATGCCAGCTCCTTCTTCAACTACAACAGCGCATGTGGCTGATATTCCCGAACCATCGGACGCAGTTGCTTTTATTACTGCATTACCTTTGGTATGCAACGAAATGAGTCCATCTGAATCAACAGATGCTACTGTCGAATTGTCGCTTGACCATACTAAGGTCTTCTCAGAAGCGTTCTCAGGTGTAATAGTTGCCGTGAGCTGATAGGTTTCACCAACCTTGCCTGTAATATCAACTGGGACTATTGTTATAGAAGAAATCGGTACTGAAGGCTCAAATACCTCAATATTGCAAGTTGCAGATATATTTGTACCATCTTGGGAAGATGCAATAATTGTTGCCGAGCCTACCCCCTTTGCTGTTAATTGTCCATAGGAATCTACTGTGACAACCGATGAATTTGTTGAGGACCAGTTAATGGTTTTATTTGTCGCATCCGCTGGCGTAATTTGTGCTTCTAAATTGAATGTTTCTCCGACCGCCAGCCTGACGGATGATGGACTTATTGCAATTTGAGTAATTGAAACAAATTGACTGTTTACAGAGATTTCGCAAATTGCAGATAAATTACTTCCATCTGTGGTCGAAGCAATAATTTGCACATCACCCTCCTTTATAGCAGAGACAAGACCCGATTCGGAGACAACGGCTATGTCAGTATTGGTCGAAGTCCAACAAATATCCTTATTGGACGTATTTTCAGGAAGAATATTAGCGCTCAATTGGAGAGTTTCTCCAACGGTAAGACTGGCAGTTGTCGTTGAAAGAGATATGGATTCTGCTACAACAACTTTGGCCTTAACTGTAACCTTACATAGAGCGACAAAGCCCCCGTCAACCGTCGTTGCCATAATTGTCGCCTGTCCAGGTTTGATGGCATAGACCGTACCATCTGGAGAAACCATAGCTACGCTTATATCTGAACTCGTCCAGTTCAAAGACTTATTAGAGGCATTTTCTGGCAAAACGGTTGCAATCAGTTGTTCCGATTCTTCTTCAATAAGTTCAAGTACTGATTTATTCAAGCTAATACCTGTTGCTGGTTGATTTACAGTAACAGAACATTCTGCCTTAATTGCAGGATTCTCAACAGATGTTACAATTATAGAAGTTACTCCTTTTCCAATCGCCTTGACTATTCCGTTTTCATCAATAGAAGCTATAAGTGGATTACTAGATGTAAAAGTAACCTTCTTATTATCTGCGGTGGTTGGCACGAATGACACTTTCAGTTCGCGATATTCTTCACCTACCTTTAAATTTATTGTTGATGTATTTAAAGCAATAGATTCAAGTGGCTGATGTACGGTAATCTCACATGTCGCGAAAATTTTGGGATTTTCTGAGCTTTGAGCTTTTATTGTGGCCTTTCCACTGGATAGAGCAGTAACGAGGCCATCATTATCAACGATTGCAATATTGTCGTTTGAGGTCGACCATTGCACGTTTAGATTGTCTGCATCATTGGGCGTCACGGTTGCAATCAGTTTGAGTAGTCTACCTACGCCAAGAACTTCGGAAGAATAATTTAAGGACAATCCACTTACAGGTATTGAAATAACTTTCACTGTAGCGAATGAATATGGATTTGTTCCGCTGTAATTAGACAATTTATAGTTAGGATCTTTATACATGGAATACCCGGCTTTAGGAACATAAAGTGTACAACATTCCAAATCAACTGCATCTGGTCCATATTTCTTCACAAATTGAGGTGGAGTTATACGATTAATTACATATGTTAAAGTTGAATATCTCGTAAGGTCGGAATTTGTATTGTTAATTCTTTCTACATTTTCACCAATTATTACGGTCTGTCCATTTTGAACTGGAAAGGCATTAACATAAAAAATCTTTAACGACTTGGGTAACTTCAATGTATCTGGTAGAAGAGATGTCTCTGCAAAAGCATATTCACCTATGGTGTGAATATTATCAGATAGATTTACTGACTCTAAATTAGAGCATCCTTTGAATGCATTATTACCAATGCTATCTATACTTAGTGGCAATACAATGGTATGGAGTGTTTTTTCATTACCCTCATCTGTACCAAAAGTTTGAATTTTAGTCATTCCCTCTCTCAAATATAACACTTTCGGCGCATAGTTGGTGGAATAATATCGATTAGTGACGAGAAATTTAGAAAGGATTTGACAGTGGGAACTACCATAATCAAGTGTGTCGGATTTAACTTTGGCCAAAAGATATGGAGAGACTTCTGTTAGGCCCAAAGGTAAGGAAAGCCGCTTGATGTTTACAACTTTAGATAAAGTAAACATATTAAGAGTGCCGACAGATGTAGGGCTATTAGAATATTCAACATCAACGATTTCTGCATTAGTCATGTCTAAGTGACCATTTAGACTATGCTTCTCCATCAGCGAACTAATAAAAGAAATATCAGTTTGATTAACATAACCTGTCAGAGTTAGGTTCTCAACTGTTTGTTGATCACTATAATTGATTTTACTCGACAACCAGCCGGGCGTTTGGTTGTCAACCACGAGAGAGGTTGCTTGCGCTCCGCATAGCATATAGCTGAATGACAGAGCAAGGAATGTGAAAATTTGTTTCATGCTATTTTGTTGTTTTGATTTTTATCATTTGACTTTCTGCGGAATCCAATTCTTTAGAAAACAAGGTCAGCATTTCATAGACCCCTTTGTAACTGTCTATGAAATAATTTTTACAGATTCCTCTGATATGAAACTCAGGATGTGAATTTGCCAAGGCCTTGATTAGCGATTCTCGCTTCTCTTCCAGAGTTCCATGAACCAAATAGTTGCGAAATTCACGGATGTTCTTATCTATTAGATTTACTGTTGATGGCAATTCACCCCCATATATCAATTCGAGATAATCGCTTGCTCCAAAATTCTTAGATTTTTTGGATTTACAATCATTGTCAACCATCATTGGAATATGCGTGTTCGCGATATCCATCAAGGAAACTTCCCAAAATGAATACAAACCGATAAAGACGGAGCGTCTAATTCTAATATGGCGTTCTTCGAGTTCTTGCAGTTCATTTGACCATGGATGCTTTAACGAAGATTTTTCACCCTCAGATATTGAATAATCTGTGATAATGTCATATAATCGAGCCTTAAACACGTTTTCTTGCTCAATTTGAGAAGTTTCTAAAACTTGCAATTGTTCCGAGAAACCTAGGAGTACCAAATCTCTTTCTGCTTGACAGTTAGTACGACCTCTAGCAAATGCCATATAAAAATAATGCCGCCAGGCTCTCTTCGTCGGCTATTTAACATTATACAAAAAAGCGTGAGAGCCGTACTTGTTGCTCGTCCCACTTTCAGAGGCTCTGGTATGCCCATCTCTGTTGAACGAGCAAACTTGCAGAAGCCTCACGCAGAATATGCTTATACGACCACATCCGACGCTCACGCATCAGATTTGGACTGAATATACATATCCACTAAGACATCTACCGTTTGCTGATTCCTGACAGAGA